>Ga0316622_100000032_pt1 | contig 55878 bp, 41 predicted proteins | sample OWC_Aug_OW2_C1_D_FD_207646 | JGI IMG/M metagenome (GOLD analysis project Ga0316622, IMG submission 207646) | Wetland soil microbial communities from Old Woman Creek delta, Ohio, United States - OWC_Aug_OW2_C1_D5_C | ecosystem: Environmental > Terrestrial > Soil > Wetlands | place: USA: Ohio... | reverse complement strand
ATCGGTTAAAGCTCTTTGGCTTTGCCGAGAATTTCGTCGACTTTGCGTTTAAATCCCGCGTTAGACAGATAGAAAATATACAGGCCGGCAAAAAACACCAAAGCATATAAGCCCATGCTGCCTTTACTGGCGGGCTTTCCCGCGCCGGCTTTAAAGCTCATGTGTGCATCCAGCCGTTCGCCGCTGTCTTGCAGCAGGGTGATGTGAATCAGATATTTACCTTCTTCGGGAATGCCATCGGGCAGGTTCAATACCACGGTGCCGGATTTATGTTTTTTTGCTTCCTGGAAGAAAACCCGTTTGCCTTCCGGTTCTTTCGTGACCTCAAATTCAATGGCTCGGTCGCGATAACGTTGATCCTGATAGTCGAACACCAGTTGGGTCAGGGTGTTGGTATCGGGAAGGCTGCCGCAAAATTCCTCGGCCGGATAAGCTTTAGGTTGATAAGCCGTATAGTGCAGCCAATGGTCTTTTTCTAGTTCAAATTTGCATTGGTCTGTGTCGGTACCTGCCGCGCCGCCGTGCGCCCAGAGTACGGATGAAAAAACCAGTCCCAGTAATCCCAGGAAACCATTTCTTAAAATATGTGCTTTTCTCATAGAACCTTCCCCCTTGATTGTGCTTAATTCTAATTATTATCATGCGGTTGAGCATGAGTAGTGTTTTGAACAATCGCTTCCGTATGAGCCGAAAACAGATGCAAACAGTGGCTAACTCTAGCACATCGTCCGGGTCAAATAAAGCCAATACTTATATTGAAATTATTGTTACGAGAGCGAGCGGTATTTAATATTTTTGGCCTCGGTCGAAGACAATCCTTATAATGGTTGTATGGCTTTTAGCTGCCGCATAGTCCTTATTTTTCAGAACGTCTGAAGACATCTTTCAGTTATCACTAAAACAATATGTCGAAATTAATTAACTCCTCCGAATGGCACGCCGTTAAGCAACACCATCAAGAAATCGCTGGAAAATTTTGTATGAAGGAAGCGTTCGATAAGAACCCGCAGCGCTTTGCTAAATTTTCGGTCACCTTGGGTGATCTGTTGTTCGATTACTCTAAGAATCTGATTACCGAAGAAACCTTGCCGCTGCTGATCAACTTGGCTAATCGCGCCCAGCTCAGTGAGAAGACCGAAGCGATGTTTTCGGGTTCCATCATCAATACCACCGAAAAGCGCGCGGTGTTGCACACCGCTTTACGCAATCGCAGCAATAAACCGGTGTATTTCCGCGGCCAGGATGTGATGCCGGAAATCAACAAGGTGCTGGCCAAAATGCGGGTATTCACGGAGCAAGTGCGTTCCGGTGCATGGACCGGTTTTACCGGTAAAGCCATCACCGACATCGTCAACATCGGTATCGGTGGCTCCGATCTGGGGCCGAAAATGGTCGATACGGCCTTGACGCCTTATGGCAAGGAAGGCTTAAAAGCCCATTTTGTTTCCAATGTCGACCAAACCGACATCGTCGAGACCTTGCAGCGCCTGAATCCGGAAACCACGCTGTTCTTGATTTCATCAAAAACGTTCGTGACCCAGGAAACCATGACCAATGCCCGGTCTGCACGCAATTGGTTTTTGAAAGCCGCGCAAGATCCGGCGTACATTTCCAAGCACTTCGTGGCGATTTCCACCAATGTCGAAAAGGTCAAGGAATTTGGCATCGACCCCGACAACATGTTCGAATTTTGGGACTGGGTAGGCGGACGCTATTCCTTGTGGTCGGTGATCGGTATGTCGATTGCCCTTTATGTTGGCATGGACAATTTCGAAGAACTGCTGATGGGCGCCTATTTGGCCGACGAGCATTTCCGCCAAGCGCCATTCGATCAAAATATCCCGGTGATCATGGGCTTGTTGGGGGTCTGGTACAACAACTTTTTCGAGGCCGAGACTTACGCCATCCTGCCTTACGCCCAGTCGCTGAAATATTTCGCCGACTATTTCCAGCAGGGCGATATGGAAAGTAACGGCAAGAGTGCCACCATCACCGGCGAAAAAGTCGATTACAACACCGGCCCCATCATTTGGGGGCAGCCGGGCACCAATGGCCAGCACGCTTTTTTCCAATTGATACATCAGGGTACCAAACTGGTGCCGGGTGATTTCCTGGCCGCCGCGCAAAGCCATTACGATCTGCCTGACCATCACGACATCTTGATTTCCAACTTTCTAGCTCAGGCGGAAGCCTTGATGCGCGGTAAAACCGAAGAGGAAGTACGGCGCGATTTGAGTCACACGCCGGATTTGGACGATGCCTTGATCGCTTCCAAGATTTTCGAAGGCAACAAGCCGTCAAACTCATTTCTGTTCAAGAAACTGACGCCAAGAACGCTGGGCACCTTGATTGCCTTCTACGAACACAAGATTTTCGTACAAGGCGTGATCTGGAACATCAACTCCTTCGATCAAATGGGTGTCGAGCTGGGTAAGGTCTTGGCGAGAGCGATTCTTCCGGAATTGAAAAACGACGACATCATCGATAGCCACGATAACTCGACGAACGGTTTGATCAACGCCTACAAGCGTTTACGCAAAGCTTAAATAGCGCCAAACAATCGGCCTGTCTGTGATGGATGGATTGGTAAACCACGGCAAACCGTTCGGGGCGGCACTCGGGGCAGGTTACTTTCTGCGGGCTTTGAAGAAATCGCTCAATAATTCCGAGCAGCTCTGCTCCAGCACGCCGCCAGTCCAATCGACGCGATGATTTAGAAACGGCGCATCGCTCAGTTGCAGGGCGTGGCAGACCGCGCCGCGCTTGGGGTCGAAAGCGCCAAACACCAGGCGCTTGACGCGGGCGTGGGCGATTGCCCCCATGCACATCACGCAGGGTTCCAGCGTGACATACAGCGCGGTTTCGATTAGCCGGTAATTTCGCAATACCTGTCCCGCTTTTCTGAGGGCAATGATCTCGGCGTGGGCCGTTGGGTCGTTGCTTTGAATCGGTTGATTCCAGCCTTCGGCGATACAGCGATCTTGATAAACCAGCAGGGCGCCGATCGGCACTTCGCCTTGCTGCTCGGCCCGTTGCGCCAGGCGAATCGCGTGGCGCATCCATTCTTCGTCGGTCATTTCAGACCGTGGCTTTACTCAGTCTATCGTTAACAGCCGCCCAGGCTTCGCTATCGGGCGGCTGTTCGATCAGGATGGTTTCAAGCTGCAATTTATCCAGTTCCCGCAAGGCACTGTAAAGCGCTGTTTCATAAAGCTCGGCTTGATCCGGCAGGCGGATCAGATGCTTGCTGGGGCAGGGTACCGAGGAAATCGTCTGGCTAAAGGCCAGGATGCCGATGGTTTGACCCTTGGCACAGAGATCGTCGATCATCGCTATCAATGTATTGGACGAGCACAGCAGGGCCATGGTGTGGGGCGCATAATGCACGGCCATCATCCCTGGTGCCCGTATCTTGGTTTGTGAGGACAGGCGGATTTCGGTTTGCAGCACCGCCTTGAGCTGGCTACGGGTGATGCGGCCGGGTCTCAGGATGGCCGGGTGTTTGTCCGTCAGATCGATGATGGTGGATTCCACGCCCACGGCGCAAGGGCCGCCATCGAGGATACAAGCAACGCTGTCCCCCAGTTCCTCGGCGACATGCTTGGCCTGCGTTGGGCTGATGTGTCCGAAGCGGTTAGCCGAAGGAGCGGCGATGCCTCCGCCAAAAACCTGTAAGAGCTGCAACGCCACCGGATTGGCCGGAACTCGCAACGCCACGGTGTGCTGGCCGCCGGTCACTGCCGATGGTACCTTGGCTTTTTTGTTGAGAATAATCGTCAGCGGCCCGGGCCAAAAGGCTTCCGCCAGGCGCAACGCGGCTTCCGGCACGGTTTCCGCCCAGTCATCGATTTGCTTGGCGCTGGCGATGTGTACGATCAAAGGGTGATCGGCCGGCCGGCCCTTGGCGGCAAAAATCTTGGCGACCGCCTCGGGATTGGAGGCATCCGCGCCGAGACCGTAAACGGTTTCGGTCGGAAAAGCCACGAGTTGTCCTTGGCGTAACAGCTCAGCAGCGTGGGCTATGGATTGTGGCGTGACAGTGGTAGGTTTCAAATTAAGGACCAAGGGTTAAAGGCGAAAGACTAAGAAATGCAGGCTTTCGCCTTGTTTTTAATGCCTGAAGTGCCGCATGCCGGTCAACACCATCGCGATGTTGTGCTCGTTGGCGGCATCGATCACTTCCTGGTCACGTATCGAGCCGCCGGGGTGTATCACTGCGGTAACGCCGGCCGCCGCCGCCGCGTCGATGCCGTCGCGGAAGGGAAAGTAGGCGTCGGAAGCCATCACCGAGCCTGGAACTTCCAGGCCTTCGTCGGCGGCTTTGATGCCGGCGATTCTGGCGGAGTACACCCGGCTCATTTGGCCGGCGCCTATGCCTATGGTCCGGCCGTTCTTGCCGTAGACGATGGCATTGGATTTGACGAATTTGGCGACTTTCCACACGAACAGCAGATCGGCCAGTTCCTGCTCGGTCGGGACGCGTTTAGTGACCACCTTCAAATCGGCGGCCGTGATGCTGCCGGTGTCTTTGTCCTGCACCAACAATCCGCCGCCGACGCGTTTGAACTCCAGTGCCGCCGCGTTGTTGTTCGCCCAAGAGCCTGTTTCCAGTACGCGAACATTTTGTTTTTTCGCCAGCGCCGCTTTGGCGCCCTCGGAAACGACCGGCGCGATGATCACTTCCACGAACTGGCGGCCGGCGATTTCGGCGGCGGTTTTTTCGTCCAGTTCGCGGTTGAAGGCGATGATGCCGCCGAAGGCCGAGGTCGGGTCGGTGGCGTAGGCCAGGTTGTAAGCGTCGAAAAGGCTGTCGGCGATCGCCACGCCACAGGGGTTGGCATGCTTGACAATCACGCAGGCGGGTTGTTCGTCGAAGGCTTTGACGCATTCCAGCGCCGCGTCGGCATCGGCGATGTTGTTGTAGGACAATTCCTTGCCTTGCAACTGCTTGGCGCTGGCGATGCTGCCGGCCGGCGGATACTTCTCGCCGTAAAATGCCGCGTTTTGATGCGGATTTTCGCCGTAACGCATGCTTTGCAGGTGGTGGAATTGTAGGTTCAAAGTTTCAGGAAAATTGCCGGCGTCGACGACCTTGCTCAGGTAAGCCGCAATCATCGTGTCGTAACGGGCGGTGTGCTCGAAACTTTTCAGCGCTAGCTTGAAGCGGGTGTCGTGGCTCAATGTCACGGCGTTGGCTTGTAGTTCGGCCAGCGTCGCTGCGTAGTCGGCCGGGTCGACGACAATGGCCACGTCGTTGTGATTCTTGGCCGCGCCGCGAATCATGCTCGGGCCGCCGATGTCGATGTTTTCGATCGCGGTTTCCAGGTCGCAATCCGGTTTGGCGACGGTTTGCTCGAAGGGATACAGGTTGACCACTACCATGTCGATAGGCTTGATGCCGCTCTCGGCCATCACCGCATCATCGATGCCGCGCCGGCCCAGGATGCCGCCGTGGACCTTGGGATGCAGGGTTTTTACCCGTCCATCCATCATTTCCGGGAAGCCTGTGTAATCCGAGACTTCGGTGACGGGAACGTTATTTTCGGCCAGCAACTTGGCCGTGCCGCCGGTGGACAGCAATTCGATGCCCAGATTATTCAGTTCTCGGCAAAACTCCAGGATACCGGTTTTATCGGAAACGCTGACCAGCGCGCGGGTCACTTTTTTGTTTATGCCCAAGTGGGTATTCATGCAAACCTCAAGAAGGGGGGAATAGGAAAGAATTTAACCGATGCCGTAAAGTTCGAGCTTCTTGCGCAGGGTACTGCGGCTCAGGCCCAGGATTTTTGCGGCTTTGCTTTGATTGAAGTCGGAGTGCTTCAGCGCGGTTTCCAGTAGCGGCTTTTCCACTTCGGCCAGTACCAGACTGTACAAGCCCGACGAGTCGTGGCCATCAAGTTGGGCAAAATAGTCTTCCACGCAGTGGCGCACATGGGCCGAAAGTGTGTTCCCGTTGCCGTTTAATGTGTTGATTGCTTGTGCTTTCATCTAGGCGACTCGTGGGGTGATGAAATTAAACGACGCGTTGACCAGGGCGAGCTGTTGCTCGGGTTGCAGAGCTTGATTGATTGCTGTTTTTTGCATGGCCGGCAACGCTCCTAGCTGATCGAAATACCAGCCGATGTGCTTGCGGGCAATTCTAACACCGCTGGCCTTGCCGTAAAAACAGTATAAATTGTCCAGATGCTGGTTGATGAGGGTTTTGATCTCGGTCAAGGAAAGCGGCGCGTAAGGGAGCCCATGCAGTTTTGCGTACAATTCCCGGAAAATCCACGGTTTGCCTTGCGCTGCTCGGCCTATCATTACCGCGTCGGCGCCGGTGTAGTTCAACACTTTCCTGGCTTTTTCCGCGCTGTCGATGTCGCCGTTGGCAATGACAGGAATGTTGATGGCTTGTTTGACCTGCTTGATGGTGTCGTATTCGGCCTTGCCGTTAAATTTGCAGGCGCGGCTGCGGCCATGAATCGTCAGGGCTTGAATGCCGCTATTTTCAGCGATGCGTGCGATATTCACCGCATTGCGATTGGCCAGATCCCAGCCGGTGCGGATTTTCAGGGTGACGGGTATATCCACCGCGTTGACGACCGACGACAGTATTTTTTCGACCAGGGCTTCATCCTTCATCAGCGCCGATCCGGCCGCCGCCGAGCAGACTTTTTTAGCCGGGCAGCCCATGTTGATGTCGATGATTTGCGCGCCACGATCTCTATTGAGCCGGGCGGCCTCGGCCATTTGCCGCGGATCGGTGCCCAGGATCTGAACGGAACGCAAGCCGCCGCCACTGAAATCTGTTTTTTTCAGGGTTCTGGGGTGATGTTGCAAGCCGGCATTGGAAATTACCATTTCCGAAACGGTCAATCCAGCCCCAAATTGCGTGCACAATTGCCGGAACGGGCCGTCGGTAATCCCGGCCATCGGCGCCAGCAGCAGGTTGTTGGGGAGTTGATACGAGCCGATTTGCATGAGCGAAGAGCTGTCGAAAAAGGCCGCACATGATACCCGAAAATGGGGTGATTAACGACTTGAAAATAAGCGGCAGTCTGTGCCCAAGCGAATATTTACTCGTCCGATCGCCGCGATTGAGTGCGCTTAAAAAGCCTAAGCCGGTAAAGGTGGGGTAGGAAGAGAATCGCGAGAGGGTTGGTGTCAAATCAACACGATCGGAGCGAGTTGATTTTAGATGTCAGGGCTGGCTTGGAAGTGTGCTTTCGGCGCAAGGCGCATTGTCGTCCGACAAGTGCCTTGCGCCGAAATTAATTTAGACATTGACCCTGCGGCGGGCGGCCAGATGATGGTTCGAATAGCTATGATGGTTATCCAGGCCGACAATTTCGCATTTTCCGCCGTTATGGTTGTATTCCTCGGCAAAATGGTCGATGAACTCCATCACCGTATGGTCGATCAGGTCGGCGTCGGTCAGATCGAAGAATACCGATTTCCCTTCTGGTAAATCCGCCAGCAGGCTTTTTAAGGAGATCAAGTTCGAAAATACCGCGGCGCCACTGATTTGAATATGGTGAGTATCGGCGTCGGGTTGATGAACGTCATGGACCAGCGAGAAAATATTGTGTAATTTCAGGCCGCGGCTGATATGGATCAGCAATTTTGCGACGATGCCTATCGCTACCCCGATCAGCAGATCGGTAGCCAGCACGCCGATGATGGTGATCACGAACACCGCAAAATTATCCATGCCGACCGACAGGGTCTTGGCAAACTCTTTCGGCGAAGCCAGGCGGAAGCCGGTAAATACCAGCAATGCAGCGAGCGAAGAGAGCGGGATTTCGTGTATCAGCCGTGGAAACAAGGCGACGAAGATCAACAAAAATGCGCCGTGAAAAAAGTTGGCCCAGGCTGTTTTAGCGCCGTTGTTGACGTTGGCGGAGCTTCGGACGATTTCGGCAATCATCGGCAAACCGCCGATCATGCCGGCTAGCAAATTGCCGACACCGACGGCGGTTAAGTCGCGATTCAAATTGGAATTACGTTTATAAGGATCGAGCTTGTCGACCGCCGAGGCGCTTAGCAAGCTTTCCAGGCTGCCGACCAGCCAGATAGCGACTACGGCGATCCAGAATTCGTGGTCGGCAATTTTGGAAAAGTCGGGAAAGTAAAAACCGGACATGAAGTTTTCCGGTACCGCCACCAGAAATGCCGGGCCTACGGTAAATTCGTGATGCGGAAGTATTTCGGCATCGGGTAAAAACAGGTACTGGTGGATATGGTCCAGATCGAAATATTGTCCCAAGGCCAGGCCCAGCAGTACCACCAACAAGGGTGCCGGGACCATTTTCAGAATAGGATTCTTGATGACTGCCCAGGCAATTAGTAATGCCAGACCTAACAGACCGATCAGTGAAACTTCCGGGTTCAATTCCATGATGGAATGCGGAATCTCGGCGATCGTGCCCAGCAGGGTTTGGGCTGCTGGTTTGACGCCAACCAGCGTATGAATTTGCTTGGCCATGATGATGATGCCGATCGCCGCTAGCATGCCGTGTACCACCGCGGACGGGAAAAACGCACTCAGCTTGCCAGCTTTAAATACGCCCAGAAATATTTGCAATACACTGGCGACCACGATCGCCGCCAGCGTGTAACGGTAACCGGCCATGGCGTCGCCTTGGCTAAGCGATTGGACCGAATCGTAAATTACCACGATCAAACCGGCGGCCGGGCCGTTAATGGTGACGAATGAACCGCTGATTCTCGAAACGACTACGCCGCCAATGATCGCGCTTATGATGCCGGCCATCGGCGGTACGCCGGAAGCCATGGAAATACCCAAGCACAATGGCAGGGCGATTAGGAACACCAGAAAACCCGATAGCAGATCGCGGCGCCAGTTTTCAAGTAGGCCGGGAATGCCGGTTTTCGGCGGAGCGGTTGGAGATGAAGTGGACATATTTTCTCTCGTTGCACCATGGAAAACCAAAGTCCAGCGAAAAATGTGCCACTTCCATCGATGCTTGGGCTGGCCGAGCTGTGGTGAAGCATATTGCCGAAAATGAAGACTAAGCAGCCTGCTTGCGAGGGTGAGGTTGGTTCATAAGCACCATCTGCTTGGTTCAATTGACCCGGTGTCTGATCCTGCAATTCAAAATGCGCTCGTGCCCAGGAAATCAGGTTGTTTTTGCAAAAAAATTCACCGAATGCTTGTGGTTATTGGTGCAAACCAACCGCCTGGACCGGCCAATTCCACCATTGATTCGACAATTAATGGCGAATGACAAAGAAAAAACAATGCCTTATAAATCGGCATGGCTTATGCATATTCCTGAGACATCGCTGTTTGCGGCTTGATCCGTCGATGTGAACATTTCATCGCGAAGACTTTTCCGCGCGGCCGAGGTTTAAATACTAGGAAATGACCAGTCACATGTACTTAGAAGACAATCACCTGCATCAGCATTCGCCTGTGTTCGACCTGGATGCCAGTATCGACCACCTGGCCCACTGGCTGCCGACCCAAGGGCCGATCAAGGATTTTATCCATCACAATACCCTGCATGCCTTTCAGCATCTACCGTTCCACGAAGGTGTGTCGGTGGCTGGCAAACTGTTTGGTGCGCGCAGTTATTTGCCGCTCGACGATTATCAGCGCATGTTTCGGGAAGGGCGGATCAAACAGCACGCGCTGGATTGGGCACTGGAGCGGGCCGGATGTAGCGAAGAACAAACGCAGGCCTTGCGTTCTACCTTGTTCGATCAGGATAGACGTAGCCATTACCCCCCAGTTTCCCTGGTCAATCACGGCATTCGCAATGCCTGGATGAACCGGATGGAAGTCGATCTCAATGCGATGGTGCATCCCATCCTGTTTCGTTTGCTGGCCAATTTTCTCGATCAGGGCATCAGCCGCTGGACGCTGCCGAAAAATGGCGAGCGTTTCTGGGATTGTGTGTTGCGGCTTGCGCAAAACAGCTTGCTGCCGCTGTATCCCTTTAATGAGCTGGCCGTGCGTGAGCTGTTAAATCAGAGTCCGGATGAAGTCATTAAGCATTGTTTGCAGAAAATGGTGGGTTCTGAAGCGCTTTACGAGCAGTATTTGCTGGAAGTGCTGTTGGCACATCCCGGCTGGTCGGGAATGGTGAGAATAGTCGAGCAAAGCCCCAAATCCTTGTTGGCGCGGCGGCGGATTTCGTTGAAGGAAATGCTGGCGGTAGAACTGCTCTGCGAACTGGCGTTCGTTCATATCAGAAAGGGTGATGGTTTCCTCAATATTGCCGCTCTGCCTAATTTACAGGGGATACCGTTGTTGGATGGCGACGTGTTGCGGCCGAATGTGCCGCTGCGAATGAGAGTCTGGCACGAGGCGATGGAATGGTCGCTGCACAGTGAACTGCTGGCCGCGTTGAAAAACCAGTCGCCGCTTCCCGCTAAGCAGGACTCTGTTTCCAAGCCGCTTCCCGAGGCGCAGGCCTTTTTCTGCATCGACGACCGTGAATGTTCCTTGCGGCGTTACCTGGAGGAAGTTAATCCCGCCATCGAAACCTTCGGCGCGGCGGGGTTTTTCGGCATCGATTTTCTCTATCAGGGCCTGGACGACGCCTATCCGGTGGCTCAGTGCCCGGTGGTGATTAAGCCCAAACATCTGATACGCGAAGGCAGCGCCAAGCCCAAGGCCGAGAAGAAAACCAAGAGCCCCGAGTTCGGCAAAATGCACTTCAGCGCGCATTCGATGTTTCGCGGTTGGCTCTATACCCAGACGCTGGGTCTGGGCTATGCGGCCAGGATGGCCTGGAATGTGTTTCGTCCTACCTTGAAGTTGCCGGGCATCAAGGCCTTGAGCGAGGTAGGAGAGGCGCATACCCATCTGCATCTATTGCGCGAAAATGATGAGCCGACCGAAGACGGTTATCTGCTGGGATTCTCCTTGCCGGAAATGGCCGATCGTGTCGGCGGCTTGTTGCGCAATATTGGCTTGACTAAGGATTTTGCTCCACTGGTGGTGGTGGTGGCGCATGGTTCCAGCAGCGTCAACAACCCGCATTTCGCCGCTTACGATTGCGGCGCCTGCTCCGGCAAACCGGGGGCGCCGAATGCACGGGCTTTCGCCTGGATGGCTAACCATGACGGGGTGCGGGAAATATTGCGGGAACGCGGCATCGCTATTCCCGACACCACTCGCTTCGTTCCCGCCCTGCACAATACCAGCCGCGACGAAATCACCTATTTCGATCAACAGGATCTCGCCAAGCATCCTATCAAGGAATTACACGCCTTTAAACAGGCCATGCAGCACGCCTTACAGCGCAATGCCCGAGAACGTTGCCGCTGGTTCGAATTGGGGCCTCAATCGCATTCCAGCGAGGAGGCGCATGATCACGTGATCGCCAGAGCCTCTTCGATTTTCGAGCCGCGTCCCGAGTACAACCATTCCAACAATCTGTATTGTATCGTCGGCCGCAGGGCCTTAACCCGGCATTTGTTCATGGACAGGCGTGCTTTCCTGCATTCCTACGATTCCGAGACCGATGCGACCGGCGAGATATTGGTCAAAATCATGTCGGCTATCATTCCGGTGTGCGGCGGCATCAACCTGGAGTATTTGTTTTCTAGGGTGGATAACTCGGTTTACGGCGCCGGCACCAAGCTGCCGCACAACGTCATCGGTTTGCTGGGCGTGGCCAATGGTGTGGAAGGCGATTTGCGTACCGGCCTGCCGCAACAGATGATAGAAGTTCACGAACCGGCGCGCTTGCTGATCGTCATCGAACAAAGCCGTGAAGTGATCGATATGGCGTTTGCGCGCATCGGCGATCTCAAGGAATGGGCGGATAACGACTGGGTACGCGTCGCCGCCTGTCAGCCGGGCAGCAAGGCGTTGTCCTTGTATACCAAAAGCGGCTGGGAAGCGATCGAATTGCCGGCCGAGATTGAGGTACCCGTTGCCAATCGCTCGGAAAAAATCATCGGCGGCCGTGGCACGACGATTCCGGTGCATCAATTTACGGGAAGACATTCATGAATCAGTTATTGCTGGCTTGCCAGTTTTTACCCTTGCTCGGCTTGCTGTTGATATTTTTAAGCAAGGGCAACGAAAAAAGAATCGCCACGATCAGTTTTTGGTTTAGCCATGCGATGGGCGTCAGCATCGTTGCCTTGCTGTCGCTGTGGGCCGTCGCCGGTTTTCCCGAATATGAATACCATTGGTTCACGCTATACGAACAGGGCGATTACGCCTTTCCCATCCTGTTTTACCTGGATAAGGTTGGGGCTGCTTATTTGTTCTGCGTCTGGACCATCTTCGCCATTATCGTCAAGTACTGCCGGGTTTATCTACACCGCGAACAGGGTTACAAACGGTTTTTCCAGACCATATTCGGCTTCGTGTTCGGGCTTAATCTGATCGTGTTGTCCGGCAGCATAGACATGTTGTTTGCCGGCTGGGAAATCGTCGGCATCTCGTCGTTCTTGCTGATCGCCTTTTACCGGCATCGTCCGCAACCGGTGCGGAACGCCTTGCGCGCCTACACCATTTACCGGTTTTGCGATGTCGGCTTGCTACTGGGCGCCTGGATGAGCCATTTGTTGTTCCATGAAAGCTCGCATTTCAGCGAACTTTCCAGACTGTTCGAAAACGATGCGATGCCGCCGGCTGGTTATCTTTCGTTGTCGGTATTATCGTGGTTGATTATCCTGGCGGCCTCGGGTAAATCGGCGCAATTTCCGTTCAGTTTCTGGCTACCGAGGGCGATGGAAGGGCCGACGCCTTCCAGTGCTATTTTTTACGGCGCGCTGTCGATTCATCTGGGGGTGTTTCTGTTGCTGCGCACCATGCCGATCTGGAGCTATCAGGTGCTGCCGCGACTGATCCTATTTAGCATAGGCTTGTTGACCGTGATCGTGGCCAGTCTGTCGGAAAAAACCCAGTCCAACATCAAGGGACAAGTAGCTTATGCCTCGATTACCCAGGTGGGTTTCATGTTCATGGAGCTGGCACTGGGTCTGGAAGCCTTGGTGCTGCTGCATTTCATGGGTAATGCCTTTCTACGCTGCTATCAGCTGCTGGTTTCACCATCGATCGTCGCGCATTTGCTGCGGGTGGAAGGCGCGGTGGATACCGACTTCTACATCAAGAACAGCAGCAGCCTGCAATTTCTGCCGGTTTCGATACGCAGCACCTTGCCGGAGGTTTTACAGAACACTTTATACGTATTTGCCTTGCAAGAGGGTAATCTGGAGCGTTTGGTGCGGAACATACTCTGGAATCCGTTGAAAAAACTCGGTGCCAAAATCAATGCCGCGGGTTTTAAAGTAAAAGCGTTGGTGGCATTGGCTTTGCTGGGCTTGGTAGTGCTGGCGCCGGTTAGTGGTGGTGTTAAGATTTATTTATCGATACCGGTTTCGTTGGCGATGGTTTTGGTGTCTTTCGGCGCGTTTAGCGAGAAACGCAGCCCAATGAATGTCTGGAACGGCGTTGCCTTGAGCAGCTTGCTGGCCGGGATTGCGGTTTGGCTGCTGAATTCGGCGGCCTTGACGGATGTGGCGCTGTTTTTGACCGGTATCGTTCCGGCCTGGCTGCTGGGCTTATGGGTCTTGGCCAGAATGCTCAAGCATGAAAACTTTGCCGAAGCGCCTTTTGTGTATCGCGCCATGGCGGAAACTAGGCCCGGAATGTCCCTGCTATTGTTCTTGAGTTTTCTGGGCCTGGTGGGCTTTCCGATTACGCCGGCATTTCTCGGCCAGGACTTGCTGCTTTTTCACGCCAGCAATCAGCATCCCTGGTTTGCGGCGCCGATCACCATCGCTTTTGTGGTGAACGGTATCGCGGCCGCCAGGGTATTCCTCAGGTTGTGCATGGGACGGCCGACTGAAGTCTGTGTCGTGGATCAATCCCGATAGCCTCATACTGATTCCGTGAAGCTTTAGCCTCGACCGAAAACCGCCGGTTGCGGCTAAAGTCCTATTGTTCCAGCGAGAGCAAAACCTCGCCATACGCCCATTCCGGCACTTGGATTGACTTGTCCAAATTTGACCTTGGGCGGTCAGCTACCGCTCCCAAATATCCCTTTCGCGCTTCAACTTCCGGTTTGTAGCCCCTCCCTGTCCTCTCCCGCAAGGGCGAGGGAACTGATTTGCCGAAATTTGAAGTGCGATGACTATAGCCTTCGTACGCATCGAAACGCCCCTCGGCGTTGCGTGACGCCGGTGCCTTGCGTATCATTTGGCCTCGATGTTGTTATTAAATGTTCATCTGGCCAAACGTGGCCGCTCTTTTACGTCTTTCGGTAGACAGTGTCAGCTCGTTATTGGGGGTTCATAATCACCTCAATTTTCCATGGATAACTTTAGAAATATCGTCCAAATTGACAAAAGCGATAAAGAAAAAATGACAATTTTAAGCATATTGCTTTGGCTGCCGGCGTTAGGGGCGCTATCGCTGGTGCCCGTTTCCGCAAACAATACCCGCTTGATCAGGAGCCTGAGCAATCTGTTTACCAGTTGCGCCTTATTGATGGCCTGCTGGCTGCTGGCCGAATTCGACGCCCGCAACACGGCATTGCAGTTCGGCGAATTTTATCCCCTCAATCCTAAACTCGGCAGCGCGTACGCCCTGGGCGTCGACGGCTTGTCCATGCCGATGCTGGTGCTGGCCACCTTGCTCACCTCCATCGCCTTGCTGGCATCCTTCTCGGTGACCGACAGCATCAAGGGTTATCACATCTCCATTCTGTTGCTGGAATTCGGCATGCTCGGCGTGTTCATGGCGCAGGACTGGGCGCTGTTTTACATCTTTTGGGAAGTGACACTGATCCCGCTGTTCTTCCTGATCGACCGTTGGGGCGGCAAGCGTCGCCATGCCGCCAGCTTGAATTTCGTGCTGTACACCATGGGTGGTTCGGTGTTCATGCTGCTTAGCCTGCTGGCAATCAGCCAGTACGATCTGGAACATCAAGGCTCGCTGATGGTGTCCATGGGACAGGCGGCGCAAAACATGCCGGTGGTCGAACAGGTGCTGGTGCTGCTGGGTTTCCTGATCGGCTTCGGCGTGAAAATGCCGATCTTTCCGCTGCATGGCTGGTTGCCGCTGGCCCACGTCGAAGCGCCGAGTCCGATCAGCATTTTGCTGTCCGGCATCCTGTTGAAAATGGGCGCTTACGGTTTGCTGCGCGCGGTGGTGATGTTGCCGGTCGCCGCGCAATTGATCCAACCCTTGCTGGTTTTTTTGGCCCTGTTTGGCATGATTTACGGTGGTCTGTTGGCCTGGCGGCAAAGCGATTTGAAGGCGATGGTGGCGTATTCGTCACTAAGTCACATGGGCGTGGTGTTGTTGGGCATAGCCGCGTTGAACCAGGCCGGTTTTAGCGGCGCGATCCTGCAAATGAGCGCCCATGGCCTGATTGCCGGGGCGATGTTCCTGCTGGTCGGTCTACTGTATGAACGCACCCATACCCGTAACATTCAGGATTACAGTTCGCTGGTGCAGGTGATGCCGCGTTTTGCCGCATTGACCACGCTGACTTTGCTGGCGGCGATGGGTTTGCCCGGCTCGGTCGGTTTCATCGCCGAACTGCATACCCTGATCGGCGGTTTCCAGCAATGGGGCGGCTTGATGGTGTTTTTCAGCCTCAGCATCCTGATCAGCGCCGCCTACGCGATGCGCACCATCGGCCTGCTGTTCACGGGGCCCGTGAAGCCGCAGATGCGGCAGATCGCCGACCTCAAGCCGGTGGAACTGATGACGTCCGGCGTCCTCGTCGGCGGCATCGTGCTATTCGGCTTGCTGCCGGCGCCCTTGATCGAATTGTCTACCGCCACGGTCGGCAAAATGATGGTGGTGATTGGGGAGAGGTTGCCGTGATGCTCTTCATAAGGTGTCGCTGCCGCGAAAGTTTTATGAAGTCGGTTCTCGGACCGACAGCCGAGATACTTTCTTTTGCTCCGCCAAAAGAAAGTATCCAAAGAAAAAGCGGCCCGGATGCCGCTTATTTCCTGCGCTCCTCACTTTTGTCAGGGGTTGACGAAAGGGGCCTCCTGCCCCTTCGTCAACGCGATGCATCCTTGCATCGCCCCTTCGGGCTGATCCTGCCAAAAGCTCCGGTGCTCGGCGCGGCATACGGGGTTAAACCCCAAGCTACGCTCAGAAGGCCAATAGACTTTATAAAATCGGCTACCTTTGGAAGACCATCGTTCGGCCTGTCAATGAATATGGAATTGATTTGACCATGTGCTATTCCGCCTCGAATAACGCCTCCCCGCGCGACATCATCCTCGACGCGATTCATCATCTCGATCATGTGCTGCCGGGGCAGGCGCCGATACACGACTTCGTGCATCACAACACCCTGCATGGCTTTCAGCATTTGCCGTTTGAACAGGCCTTGGCCGAGTTTTCGGCGTTGACCGGCATTGATTGCTATTTATCCGACCAGCAGTTTCGCGAGTTTCATCGCCAAGGCCGGATCAGCGACGAAGACATAGACGCGGTGCTGGCCCGGCAATTTGCAGCCGAGCCGTCCGTGGTTTGCCAAGCCGATGGCAAAACCCTTAGCCGCCCGCAACTTTACCGGTTGGCCTTATTGTACGATTTGCAGCCCGTAACGCCGGCGCAGTTCAATTGGCGGGCGAGGGAACTAGGCCTGCTCGATGTCGCCCCCTTCGATGGTGAGACGCCGCGCGAACTGTGGAATGGTGTGCTGGATAAACTGGAATTGCGGATGCCCGAGCTGCATCCCGAAGATTTGCTCGATCTTTCCGCCGAGCAGGCGGAAAGCTGGTTTGACGAAGGCAATCAGGCCTCGGTGGGTGAGCAGATGCGGCGGCAGACGGCCGCCGAAATCGAGGCTATGTTTAACCCAGTCGGCGAAAGCCTGACCTTGCGCGGCTTATTGCAGGCCTTGTGCGGCACCGATATTCTGGATTCGGTGCGGCCGCAATTGATTCGTCTCTGCGGCTCCTTGCTGGACGAAGGCATGGCCGCCTGGCGCTTGCCGCAACGTCAGAGCCTCGGTTTGTATCAAGCCTGGCGCCGCGGTCTGGATTATGACGCCCAGCCGCTGTTTCAAGAGCTGGGCGATTGGCAAACCGTCACCGAGGCGCTGCCCGACGATGCCGTCGATGCGATCATTCAGCAGCTTAATGCGCTGGCGATTCCCAGCGAACACTGGCCGGGCTATCTACAGCGTTTGGCGCTGGAACTGCCGGGTTGGTCGGGCTTGATCAACTGGCGGCAAACCCATCCCGGCTATCAGGCCGACGATGCTACCCGGCCGCTACTGGCCGATTATTTGGCGATACGCCTGACCTTGGATCGCCTTTACGCCCAACCGCTTTGCCGTGAACAGTGGCGCTGCGAGGCGCGTTTCGACAAGCTGCTGGCCTACTTCAAGAAATATTCGGCCGAATTTGCGGTTAGGCGGGCGCTGTTTCGGCGCGAATTGCCGGAATATCTGACTCAGGGCGGGCATGCTTTGCTGGCCGATACCGCCCGCAACCCCCAGGCCTGGCGAAGCCTGGCCGAACGCATCTGGACCTGGCGCCACAGTCCGCTGGCGGACGGCCATAAGCTCAGCGTCTACAATCAGGGCTGGCGTTTGTTCCTCCTCTGTCGATTACTGAATTTCAACGCCGCCTCGTTACGGGCCTTGAGCAAAACCCAATTGCTGGAATGGCTGGACATTATCGACGGCTTTGACCAGGCGCAACGCAGCAAGGCCTGGCTCGAAGCCTACGAACGCCATTATCAACAACGGCTGTTGCAAGCCTTGCATGCCAATCATGATCGAGGACGTTGGGCGCGGCGGGATAGCCGTCCCGAAGCGCAAATCGTGTTCTGCATGGACGACAGGGAGGAAGGTATACGCCGCCATCTGGAGGAATTGAATCCGGCGATCGAGACCCTGGGTGCGGCCGGTTTCTTCGGCGTACCGATGAATTATCAAGGCTTGGACGATACCCGGCTCACGGCGCTGTGCCCGGTGGTGGTGACGCCGTCCCATAATGTTCGGGAACAGAGCCAAGTCGGTCAGGAAAACCGGGAGCGTCGTCATCGGCGAGGCCTTAAGCTCAAGCGGCGTGTCGCCGATCTGCTGCATCACGGTTTGCGCCGCGATGCCTTGCTGTCCTATCCCTTGATCAACGCGCTTGCACCATTGACACTGGCCGGCCTTTTGGCGAAGAGTTTTTTTCCCAAGACTCAGCAGCGTCTGCTGAGTGCCGTTGGCGAAATCGTCGCGCCGGAACCCTCCACCCGTTTGCGGTTCGACGCCGATGCAAACGGCAGTCCGGCCACGCCGGAGAAGCCCAGGCTAGGTTTCACCGACCAGGAACAGGCCGAACGCATCGCCGGCTTCCTGAGAAATACCGGCCTGACATACGGCTTTGCCGAGTTGGTGGTGCTGATGGGCCATGGTTCGATCAGCCAGAACAATCCGCATCTGGCCGCCTACGATTGCGGCGCCTGTAGCGGCCGCCACGGCGGACCGAATGCCCGGCTGTTCGCGGCGATGGCCAACCGGCCCGAGGTGCGCAAATTGTTGGTCGAGTGCGGCATTATCATTCCGGACGACACCTGGTTCATAGGCGCCGAGCACAACACTTGCGACGAAGACATACTCTGGTACGACCAGGCCGATGTGCCGCCCGCGCGCCGGCCGGCGCTGACTAAATTCATCGAACAAATGCGGCATGCACAACGCATGTCGGCTCACGAACGCTGCAGGCGGCTGGCTTCGGCGCCCCTCCGGCCGTCGCCGGAACAGGCCTTGCGGCATTTCCTGGGGCGGGCGGCCGATTTCTCCCAGGCGCGCCCGGAACTCGGCCATGCCACCAACGCCTCGGCCTTGGTGGGCAGGCGCTCGCTGACCCAGGGCGCGTTCTTCGATCGCCGCTTGTTTTTGATCTCCTACGATCCGACCCAGGATCCCGACGGCACCGTGCTGGAAGGCATCTTGCTGGCGGTCGGCCCGGTCGGAGCCGGCATCAATCTGGAATATTATTTCTCCACCGTCAATAATGAACGCCTGGGCTGCGGGTCGAAAGTGCCGCACAACCTGACAGGCTTCTTCGCGGTGATGGAAGGGGCCGGCGGCGATTTGCGCACCGGCTTGCCACGGCAGATGATAGAAATTCACGAAGCGATGCGTCTGCAGATTATCGTCGAGGCCAAGACTTCGGTGCTGGAGCAAATCTATGGCCGCCAGGAAAGTTTGCGGGAACTGATAGGCGGCGGCTGGGCGCATCTCAGCGCCAAGGACCCGGATAGCGGCGAAATCAGCGTGTTTCAACGCGGGGTAGGTTTCGTGGCCTGGCAGCCGGCGGATATTGAATTGCCGCTACGGAACGATTCGCCCGATTGTTATCGGCAGGAGACCCAGCCGGTGGAGACCATGTTGATCAAACAAGCTGTTTTGGCCGAGGGCTTGTGAACATGGCTATCTGGACGGTTCTGATTCCTTTGTCACCGCTGCTGGCCGCGCTGCTGGTAGGCGGCCTGAATTTTTTCCACATCATCGACGGCGAATCCGGCGAGAAAGCGACGGCGCGGATCACGTTGCTGGCCATTAGTGTTTCGGTAGCCACCGCCTTGGGATTGCTGGCTTGCGATCAGTTTGGAAAGCTTGCCACCTCATATCATTACGGCGACTGGCTAAACAGCGGCAAGCTGGCTATTGCTTTCAAGCTGACGAGCGGCGGTTTCAATCTGGCACTAGCCAGCCTGTTCTCGTTGCTGCTGTTGATCGTGATGCGATTTTCGGTGAATTACATGCACCGCGAGGCCGGCTTTCATCGTTTCTTTTTCATCCTGAATCTGTTTGCGGCGGCGATGTTGCTATTGGTGTTGTCCGGCAATGCGGTATTCAGCTTCATCGGCTGGGAGATCGCCGGTGTGTGTTCCTACTGGTTGATCGCCTATGCCTATGACAGGCCGGTGGCCTCGCACAACGCCACCAGGGCCTTCGTCACCAACCGGGTCGGCGACGGTGGATTTATTCTGGCGATAGGTTTGGCCCTGGCCTGGCTGGAAAGCGCCGATTGGCGGGCGATCAACAACGGCGCGGCTGATTTGGATCACGGCGACGCCACCTTGCTGGCGCTGAGTTTTGCGCTGGCGGCGTTCGCCAAATCGGCGCAAGTGCCGTTCACGCCGTGGCTGGCCCGAGCGATGGAAGGGCCGACGCCGTCCAGCGCGATTTTTTACGGCGGGGTGATGATACATGCCGGGATATTTTTGATCATTCAATTGCGGCCACTATTCGAACAAGCGCCGCTGGCGATGTGGGTGCTGGCCGTGGTCGGCGCGCTGACCACGATTTACAGCTATTGGGTAGGATTGAGCCAGACCGACATCAAAAGCTCGCAGATTTTCGCCACGTCGGCGCAACTGGGCCTGATGTTTGTGGAATGCGGACTGGGTTTCTGGACTCTGGCGGCCTGGCATCTTGGCGCTCATGCGGTGGTGCGCTGTTATCTATTATTGACCTCGCCGTCGATCCTGCACAACACCCGGGGGAGGCCCACCAAGCCGGTCTCGCCTATGCTAGCCAACTGTCGATGGGGGTTCATGGTGTCGCTGCAACGTGGCTGGCTGGAAGCGGCGATGGACTGGATGCTGGTCAAGCCTATCCAACAACTGGCCAGGGATATGCGTTACATCGACGAGCATATCGTCGATCCTGCCTTGGGCGCGCCTGCGCCGGCCATCAAGGCGATATCCTCGTTGGTGGAATGGGAAGAGCAAAAGATGGGCGCCAACCTGACTAGCGAAGAAGATCGCTTCGCGCAAGGCAGCGGTCTGGCCGGAAAGCTGGCCGAATGGACCGCTGCCTTGCTGCACTGGTTCGAATACCGCTTTATTCTGCGCGGCATCGGCCGCGATTCGATTCGGCTCGGCCGCCGCCTGGGCCGCGCCGCGAACCGTTTCGAGCTGTTGTTGTTGCGGCCGCGCTATCTGGCCTTGTTCGTATTGATCACACTGATGGTGGCGCTGGGATACCGATGATGACCGATATAGTTTACTGGCAGGCCGCCGCTGCATTTCCGATTTTGACGGCGCTGACCTTGGTGCCGCTATTCACGATGGCCGCAGTGCTGACCGTCAAGCCCGATTACAGTTTGCGGCTGGCGTTTGCCGGTGCCCTGCTGAATGTCGCGCTTAGCCTTTATTTGCTTTGGGCCTTCGATTCGGAAGCCCCCGGCATACACTTGGCCGAAAGCGTCGACTTTCTAGGCCTGAGTTATCGGGTCGGCGTCGACGGCACCAATATTCTGTTCATCCCGCTGGCCGCAATTCTGGGTTTGCTGGCATTGGTCTATACGCTGATCACCCGCCATCGCAACGATAGATTGTTCGTCGCCTGTTTGCTGGCTTATCAGGGCATCTTGATAGGCGCATTCGCGGCGCTGAACGTGCTGCAATTCTGGTTCTGGTGTTTGCTGGAACTGGTGCCGGTGGTGTTGTTGACCGTGTTTGCCGGCACCGGCAAGCAACGGAATCGGGTGGTGAAGGCGGTATTGCAGTATTGGCTATCTGGCCTGGCGATGAGTCTGGCCGGCTTCGTGATATTGAGTTTCGGTCTGGCGGAAAACGGCATGGCCCTGAGTTTCGACTGGCTGACCCTGAAGCACCATAATCTGGCGATTCCGAATGAAACCTTGATTTTCATCCTGCTGTTTTTCGGGTTTGCGGTGCGCACGCCGCTGTTTCCCTTCCATGCCTGGCTGCCGCTGCTGGCCGAACACGGTACCGCCGCCAGCGCGGCGATATTCCTGCACGGCCTGAAGCTCGGAATTTACGCGATGATCCGCTTTATTTTGCCGCTGGTGCCCGGTGCCGCCGAGCAATGGGCGCATTTCGTGGTCACGCTCGGGCTGATCGGCATTTTTTACGGCGCCCTGCTGGCGCTGATGCAGATCAACATTCGCCGCTTGCTGGCGTTCGCGGTGATCAGCCATACCGGCATGCTGGCCATCGGCGTGTTTTCCTTCAACGACTTCGCGTTGGAAGGCAGCATCCTGTTGTCGGTGGCCTACGGCTTGGCGACCGCCGGCATGCTGTTCAGCATAGGCCTGATTTACGAGCGTACCCGAACTTCGTTTCTGCCGCGACTGGGCGGTTTGTTCGAGACCAACACCACCATCGCCTTGCTGTTTCTGATTTCCGCGCTCAGTACCATGGTGATGCCCGGTACTCCCGGTTTCGACGCCGCGCATCTTCTGATCGAAGGCACCATCGAGGAGCACGGCTGGCTGACCGCGATCGCCATTTTACTGGGTAACGTGCTGGCCGCGGGCTTCCTGCTATGGGCCTTCCAACGCTTGTTTATCGCCCATTCCAGACGCAAGATCCAACCCTATCGCAGTATCAATCACCCGATTGTCAAGGAACGCATCATCGCGCTGACGATATGCGGCTTGTTGATCGCCACCGGTTTTTACACGACGCCCTGGCTGAAATTCATAGATCAGGAAGCCAGCGAAATCGGCGAACATTATCCGAAACACCATGGCCACCATATGAACGTCCCGCATCATGAATGACAGCTTGCCGCTTTTATCGTTGTGCCTGGTCTGGCCCTTGGTTGGCGCGCTGGCGCTGATTTTCGTCCGTGATCAACGTTGGGCCAAACGGCTTACGCTGTTGGTCGCCGGCCTGGAACTGTCGATAACGATCGCCGCGCTGGTCGGCTTTAATCCGGATCATGCCGGTTTTCAATTACTGGAAGATTATTCCTGGATACCCGGCCTGAACATCCGTTACCAACTCGGCGTCGACGGGATTTCCATTCTGTTCCTGCCCATGACGGCATTGCTGACCCTGATGACCTTGCTCGCCGGCTGGAACACGGTGCAACACTTAAACCGTTTTCATCTGGCGCTGATGCTGGCGCTGGAAAGCGTTACCATCGGCGTGTTTACCGCGCTGGACATGGCGTTGTTCTTCCTGTTCTGGGAGTTGACGCTGCCGCCATTGTTCTTCCTGATAGGCCTGTGGGGCATAGGCGCGGAACGGCGGCATGCGGCGATGAAATATACGCTGTACATGTTGTTCGGCGGCGTACCGCTGCTGTTCGGGATCGTCATGCTGGCGATCAATCATGCTCGCTACGCCGGCGGCGGAATTCCCGACGAACTGGTGCTCAGCTTGCCTATATTGCTGACCACGCCGATGAGCGATGCGATGCAAACAACGGTATTTCTATTGTTGATGATGGGGTTTGCGGTGAAAGCGCCGCTGGTGCCGTTTCATGGCTGGCTGCCGACCACGGCCATGGAGGCGCCGACACAGATCAGCGCCTTGTTGCTGGGCTTGAAACTGGGGGTCTATGGCATCGTGCGTTTCGCGATACCGCTGGCGCCGAACGCGGCCCTGCAGCATCGCTGGCTATTGGCGATCATTGGCGCGGTGACCATGGTCTACGCCGCGCTGATTGCCTTGCGGCAAACTAATCTGCGGCGCCTTTTGGCCTATTCCAGCATCAGCCATGTCGGCCTGGTCATCGTCGGCATCTCGGCTTTCAACCTGCAGGCCATCCAAGGTGCGATCATGCAGCTTTTCAATTTTACCCTCGTCGCCGGCAGCCTGATGCTGATAGCCGGGATGATACAGCAGCGCCTGGGCAGCAATGAACTGGTGCATCTCGGCGGCTTGGCGAAACCCATGCCGCGTTTGACGGTGCTGTTCTTTTTGTTCGCGTTGTCCGGTATCGGCGTACCGGGGACCAACGGTTTCCCGGCTGAATTATTGATCTTCATCGGCACCCTGCGGGCCTACCCGTCGCTGGCGCTGGTGGCGCTATTTGCCGCCGTGCTGGGTGCGGCCTATGTGCTGGGTTTCGTTCGGCGCGGTTTTTGGGGCCCCGTCGCCTGTGCCGCTGTGGCTCAAGCTCAGGATTTACGTGCAAGGGAACTGATGGTGCTGATTTTGCCGGCTTTGTTGGTAGTGGTCCTAGGGGTTTATCCGCAATGGGTTTTATCGCTGCAGGAAGGGACCTTGAACGCCTGGTTGCAGTCTATGCATCGACCAACGGTTATGATTACCCAGGCTCAACCGGTCGTTTCGAAACGCCTGGCAAGCGCGGAAACTAATCGGCATGAGGAATGACAAGGTGGGAAAAAGGAAATTGCACGGGCGACTGGTAAAAGGTTTCGATTCGATGTTATATTTTCGCCGGAGCAATTCCATGTCTTTGCGCGGTTTCATTGAACGCGGGGACTGAAAGCGTATCTACACGATTTTAAACTAGCCAATGAAGGATGAGTTTTATGCTTACGCCCGAAAAATTACTACTGGAAAACAAAGCCTGGTCGGAAGAGGTCAGCAGAAAAGATCCAGGTTTTTTCAAGCTACTAGCCCAGGAGCAAAAGCCCGAATTCTTGTGGATAGGCTGCGCCGATAGCCGGGTACCGGCGGAAACCGTGGTCAACGCTCAACCGGGCGAGATATTCGTGCATCGCAACATCGCCAATCAGGTGATCACCACCGATTTCAACTGTCTGAGCGTGTTGCAATACGCGGTGGAGGTGCTAAAGGTCAAGCACATCATCGTCTGCGGACATTATGGTTGCGGCGGCGTCAAGGCGGCGTTACAGCCGCAGAAATCCAATCTGGTCATCGCCAACAAATGGCTGATGCACATCAAGGATGTCTATCGCCTGCACCAGGACGAACTGGAAGCGATCGATCCGGCGAAAAAAATCGATCGCATGATCGAGCTGAACATCATCGAACAGGTTTATCGCCTGGCCCATACTTCCATCGTACAGTGGGCCTGGAAGCACGAGCACCAACCTACGTTGCATGGCTGGGTGTATGGTCTGAACGACGGTTTGATCGACGAGTTGATCAAGCTGGATTACAACACCCAGATCCATCCGATTTATCAATACGCCGATTAGTCGTTCAACTGTTTAGAGAGCATCAATGAAATCCCATGTCCATTATTATTTGAGTAACCTGAGCAAGGATATTTCGGCCAGCATCGTGGTTTTTCTGGTTGCCTTGCCACTGTGCCTGGGTATCGCCCTGGCATCGGGCGCACCGCTGTTTTCGGGCATCATTGCCGGTATCATAGGCGGGCTTATCGTCGCCTGGGCCAGCGGTTCGCATCTCAGCGTTTCCGGGCCGGCCGCCGGTCTAACTGTGATCGTATTCAATGGCGTCGAAGCGCTCGGGGGGTTTAGCGTATTTTTATTGAGCCTGGTTATAGCCGGTGTTATGCAAATGGCGCTGGGTTTTCTGAAAGCCGGATTGATAGGTGCGTTTTTCCCGGTCGCGGTGATCAAGGCCATGCTGGCGGCGATAGGCTTGATTTTGATCATCAAACAGACACCGCATGCCACAGGCTTCGATGCCAGCTATGTCGGCGACGAGAGCTACATGCAGGAAACGGCCGGTTCGAGTTTTTCCGAGTTATTGCAAGCCTTGAACGGTATTTCGCCGGGCGCAACCCTGGTCAGCGCCGTGGCCTTGCTGATACTGATCCTTTGGGAAACCCGATTGTTACGCCGCCTGCGTCTCGTGCGGATGATTCCAGGGCCCTTGATTGCGGTTATTTGGGGCGTGGCTTACAACCTTTGGTCGCTGCAGTTTGCCCCGGAATGGGCAATTGAACAACACCATCTGGTTTCGCTACCGGAACTGGGTTCTACAGCTAATTTCGTTGCCCAGTTACGCTTGCCGGATTTCAGCTATTTGACTAATCCCAAGGTGTATAGCGTCGCGGCGACGCTGGCGATCATCGCCAGTCTGGAAACGTTGCTGAGCATCGAGGCGGTCGACAAGCTGGATCCCCACAAGCGCATTGCTCCGACCAATCGGGAACTCAAGGCTCAAGGCTTGGGCAACATCATCAGCGGCATGGTGGGTGGCTTGCCGATTACCGCGGTCATTGTGCGTAGCGCAGCCAATATCAATGCCGGCGGCCAGACCCGGATGTCCAGCTTTTTTCACGGCTTGCTGCTGATGGTCAGTGTGCTGTTCTTTGCCGAATACCTAAACATGATCCCGCTCGCCTGTCTGGCGGCGATTCTACTGCAGACCGGCTATAAGTTGGCAAAACCCTCGTTACTGGTGGAGTTTTACCGTAAAGGCTGGAACCAGTTTTTACCCTTTGCAATCACCGTAATCGCCATTCTGTTGACCGACTTGCTGGAAGGCATCGTGATCGGCATGGGCGTGGGCATCTTCTTCGTATTGCGCGCCAACTTCCACGAAGCCATGACCCTGACACAGCATGGCTCGCACTATTTATTGCGCTTGCATAAGGACGTATCCTTTTTGAATAAGGCCCTGTTGCGCAAACATCTGAGCAGCATTGCCGAGGATAGCGAATTGCTGATTGACGGTAACAAGGCTCTGTTCATCGATCAGGATATCCTGGAGACTATCGCCGACTTTTTACTGTCGGCGCCGGACAATAATATAAAGGTTGAAATACAAGGCTTCAGCGTCGAGGGCATCGCGCCATCGTCCGGTCATTAGCCGTCCTAAACTAAGAGGGGGCCGGTAGCGCTTCCTCAACTGCGGCCGCAAAGAGACAATAAACCTTGTAACAGGGCCTGGGGCGTGGGTGGACAACCGGGAATGGTGAGATCGACCGGGATCACATTGCCGACCGCGCCACAACTCGCATAGGACACGCCGAATTCACCGCCGCAAACTCCGCAATCGCCCACCGCAACCACCCATTTCGGATCGGCGGTGGCTTCGTAGGTATGGCGCAGTGCCGCTTCCATATGCCGGGAAACCGGACCCGTCACCATCAATACATCGGCGTGGCGCGGCGAGGCGACGAAATGCACGCCGAAGCGCTCAATATCGTAATAGACGTTGTTGAGGGCATGAATTTCCAGCTCGCAACCATTACAGGAACCGGCATCCACCTGGCGAATCGCCAGACTGCCGCGGAAACGTCTGTCGACTACGGTTTTCAGCGCGTGTCCTATTTGTTCTACGGCTTGATCGGCTTCGTGGGCCGGCTTGGCTTTCGGCAGTTTTTCGGTGAGCATGCCGGTTTTGAAAATCTTAAAGTAAAGTCGCAGCATGGCTACCCTCGTTACAAATCGTGGCCGGAATAGGAAGCGTTGACCGACTTGTTGCAGACCGGAAAATCGGGCACGATATTGCCAAGAGTCAGTTTTTCCAGCGCCGGCCAGTTGATGACGCTGGGGTCGCGTGGCCAATAGCGGCCAATGGTGTTGTCCGTACCGAAGCGGACGAAGCACAAAATCTCGCCGCGCCAGCCTTCCACCGCCGCAAAACCTTCCGAGTCCGCGTCGGGGATCAGCCACGGGGCGACAAGCTCTCCGGCCGGCATGCCGTCCAGCATTTGTTCCAGCAGACGCAGGCAGGCGCGCAATTCCTTGTGTCTGACCCAGAACCGCGAGGAGACGTCACCCTGATCCTCCATTGGCACACGCACCTTCAACTGCTGGTAAGGCGGGTAGGGAACATCCTTGCGTACATCGAAACTCTGGCCGCTGGCGCGGCCGACGAAGCCCACCGCCCCCAGGGCACTCGCCAGTTCGGGTGACAAGAAACCGGCCCCGAGAAAGCGGTCTTCCAATGAAGAGTTGCCGTCGAGTATTGTGATCAGTTCGTCCAGTTCCTTACGCAGCGCGACAATGGCTTGCCGCATGCGCTTGGCCGTATCCGGGGTGAGGTCGCAGGCTACACCGCCCGGCACGATCCTGTCCATCAGCAGTCGGTGGCCGAAACAGGCCTGATTTTCCCGTACCCACAATTCCCGTAGCCGGCCGAACTGGTAATAACCGAAGGCAAAGCCTACGTCGTTGCACAACGCGCCCAAGTCCCACAGATGGTTGATGACCCGTTCCCGCTCCGCCAGGATGCCGCGTAGGAAAGCCGCGCGTGGCGGGGCTTCGATGCCGGCGGCGCGCTCCATCGCCAGGCAGGCGGCCCAGGCATGGCCTACCGTGGTATCGCCGGATACGCGTCCAGCTAGCCTTGCCAAGCTCGACGGATCGCGGCCTTCGGCGATTTTTTCGACACCCTTGTGTACGTAACCCAGCCGTTCTTCCAGATGCAACACGGTTTCGCCTATGGCCTGAAAACGAAAATGCCCTGGTTCGATGATGCCGGCGTGCACCGGGCCGACCGGGATTTCGTAGACGCTGGCGCCGTGGGCCTTCAGGAATGGGTAAGTGCTATCCGGTGGCGTTGGCTCGGTTTGGCGTCCCGCCACCGGAAAATCCCGGCGCAGGGGATAAACGTCTTCAGGCCAGGCCTGATGGCGGACCCAACGTTTGGGATCGGGATGATCCTCAAAGCGAATGCCAAACATGTCTTGAATGTTCCGCTCCGGCCGGTCGGCCGCCCAGTAATGCGGCGCCTGGGAAGGCAGGCTATTTTGTCCGTCTGGCAAATGGGTACGCAAAATCAGATAAATGCCCTGATGTTCCAGACAGGCGTTGACGGTCAGCCCGGCTTCAAGATCTTCAGCCCAGACACCACACCAACGCCACTGCTGAAGTTGAGCCGTTTCGGCGGCCTTGCCCCAGCCGGCAGGGTTGATTTCGAGCAGGCGGGCCGGCGGTATTTGGTCGGGGTGGTACAGGCGGGTCGCTACCCCCTGAGACTCGAATTTTTCGCACAGCAATCCGAAGCCATCGATACCTCTAGTCGTCATTGCGGCAAGCCTCCGGAAATCAATTGCGTGGCCTGATTGAACCAGTTACCCAGGAAGCCTGGGATAGAAAGCCCGAGCCACAACACTAGCGCCAGATGCAACATCACCGGCCAGAGATTGGCCTCGATCGGTTTTTGGCCTTCCGGAACCTCGCCGTAAACCATGGCTTGTATATGACGGAATAAGCCGGCGAAGGCCAGGCCTATGCCCAGCAGCAGGAAAGGCGTCAGCCAAGGGTAATCGTGCATGGTGGCGACCAGTACCAGAAATTCGCTGGCGAACACGCCGAAGGGCGGGAAACCGGCGATGGCGACGGTGCCGATCAGCAATCCCCAGCCTATGTTGGGCTGGGTCAAAATCAGGCCGCGTATCTTGTCCATGCGCTGGGTGCCGGCCAGTTGCGCGGCATGGCCGACCGTGACGAAGATCGCCGACTTGGTCAGCGAATGGGTGGTCATGTGGAACAGCGCCGCGAAGGTGGCCCAGGGGCTGCCGACGCCGAAGGCGAAGGTCATCAGGCCCATGTGTTCGATCGATGAATAGCTGAACAGGCGCTTGATGTCGGTCTGGCGATGCAGGAACAGCGCGGCCACCAGGAACGACAGCAGGCCGAAGCCCATCATCAGATAGCCCGCCATGTGGGTGCCGAGCGAGCCGTCCACCAGCATCTTGCAACGCACCACCGCATATAGCGCATCATTCAGCAATAGCCCTGAGAGTATAGCCGACATCGGTGTCGGGCCTTCGGAATGCGCGTCCGGCAGCCAGTTATGCAGCGGCACCAGGCCAATCTTGGTGCCGTAACCCACCAGCAGAAACACGAAGGCCAAACCTAGTATGGCGGGATCGAGTACGCCGGCGTGTTCGTGTAACTCCGTCCATAGTAGCGCGTCACCACCGACGCCGAGCTTCTGTTCGGCGGCGAAATACAGAAGCACCGTACCGAACAGGGCCTGGGCGATACCGACGCCGCAGAGGATGAAGTATTTCCAGGCCGCCTCCACGGATTCCGGGGAGCGGTACAGGCTGACCAGCAGCACGGTGGCCAGCGTCGCGCCTTCCATGGATACCCACATCACGCCCATGTTGTTGGTGGTCAATACCAGATACATCGCCAGCATGAAGCCCTGGTACATGGAGTAATAAAGTTTCAGGCGCGCGGCGGTGAGCCGGCCGATGTCGCGTTCGTGCTGCATGTAAGGGCCGGAGAAAATCGAAGTCGTCGATCCGACGAAGGCGGTCAGCGCCACCAGATAGACGTTGAAGGAATCGATATACAACATCCGGCCGATGGAAAGCTGGGGGCCGTTCCAGAGTACGTCGACGGCCAGCCAGATAGCGGCCAGCAAAGCCAAGAGGTTGCAGCGGGTATTGATCAGGCCGGCCTTGGGGCTGTCGCCGAGCAGGGCCAGCAAGCCCATGCCGATCAAGGGAATAAGCAAAATCAGGTAGACGGCGATCACTTGTCCACCTCGCTGAGTTTGCTGAGCTGATCGACGTTCAGCGAATCGATGCTGGCGCTGATCTGGAAGAAGAACACGCCGAACACCACGGCGGCGACCAGTACGTCGAAAGCCACGCCCAGTTCCACCACCATGGGCATGCCGTAGGTGGAAACCACCGCCGCGAAGAACAAGCCGTTCTCGATCGACATGAAGCCCACCACATGAGCCACGGCCTGGCGGCGGGTGATCATCAGCAACATGCCAAGCAAAACCACCGCCAGGCTGACCGCGATGGCATTCAGCGTCACCAGCGGAGAATGCGCCACCACCGGCAAACTGACGTAATAACTGAATACTACCAGCGACGCGCCGGCCATCATCACTCGCGCCGGGTGATCGATGGTATCCATCACCCGGTGCAGGCCCAGCCTGCGGATCAAGCGATGCAGCAGGAAAGGGATTACGATACCCTTCAGCACCAGACTAAGCGCCGCTGAAATATAAAGATGCGGATAATTCAGCACTCCGGCCGCTAGCGCGGTAGCCGCCGCCAGCAGAAATCCTTGCATGGCGAAAATCACCACTAGACGCACCAGCCGGGATTGGCCCAGCATCAGGAACGAGGTCAGGGCGATCAGCCCGGCCAATAGCAGGATGGCCTGGCCATAGAGATCGAGATCAGTGATGGACACGCGCGGCCTCCAGGATGATGTGGCTCAGCATGCCCAGCACGCTGAGCAGATAGGCGAAGCTCAGATATTCCTGCACCCGGAAAATGCGCATTTTGGCGAACAGCACCTCGGAGAGCACCAGCAATACCGCCAGTACCGCCAGTTTCAGCGCAATCATCGCCACGCCGAAGCCCAGGGCCTGTAAGGAAAAGTCCTGGGCGATGCCCCAAGGAAAAAAAATATTGGCGATCAGCACACCGTACAACATCAACTTGATCTGGCTGGCCCATTCGATCAGCGCCAGCCAGCGGCCGCTGTATTCCAATATCATCGCTTCGTGAATCATGGTTAGTTCCAGATGGGTGGCTGGATTGTCTACCGGTATCCGCCCGGTCTCGGCGACGGCGACCAGCATCATTCCGCCCAGCGCGAACACGAAGGATGGCCGCAACACCAGGCCGGTATCCAGCACGTAATTCATGGCCTGGGACAAATTGGTGGTATGCGCGCTCATCGCCAGCGTGAACACCGCCATCAACATGGCCGGTTCGGCCATCGAAGAGATCGTCATCTCACGCGACGAGCCCATGCCGCCGAAGGCGGTGCCTATGTCCATGCCGGCCAGTACCTGAAAGGTCCTGCCCAGCGCGAAAAAACCCACCAGCACGATCACGTCGGCGATGCGCGCGGTCGGAAGATTCACCGTCACCAACGGCACGAAAGCGGCCGCCAGGACCGTGGAGGCAAACACGATATAGGGCGCGGCGCGGAAAATCCACGACGCGGAATGCGGAGTAATGGGCTGCTTTCGGTACAGTTTGCGCAAATCCCGGTAGGGCTGGAACAGCGACGGTGCCTTGCGGTTTTGCAGCCGGCATTTGACGCGTTTGATCCATCCTGCCAGCAGCGGGGCGGCGGCTATGAACAGCAAGGTCTCGAGTATTGCCAATAACCAGGCCATTAGCTGATTACCCACAATAGGAAGATTAAGGTAAAAAAGGAATAACCGAGATAAGTGCGGATATTCCCGGTCTGCAGGCCGCCGGCCCAGCGCGCCAGGCGCAGCACGGCGTGGCCGGCTGGTTCGTACAGGACCAGCAAGGCGCGATCCGGCACCTGAAAATGATAACGCAAGGCTGTCACGCGGGTTTGCGCCGGGCCTTCCTTGGTTTCATCGATGGTTTCGCGAATTTCGTAGACCGGCTGGAAGATGCGGCGGATAGGCATGCTGAAGGCCCCGGAGGTGTATTGCATCCGGGCGTTCAAGCCGCCGAAGCCACAATCCCACGGTTCGGCGCGGCGCGGTTCCAGACCCGTGCGGCGGTAAAGCAGGTAATAGCACAGCCAGCCGACAGCGACGGTGCCGATCAGCACTAGTGACGGCGCATAAGCGGCCGTCTCGGGCGATACCGGGGTCAGCCATAGCCAGCCCAGCGCGGAAGTATTGGGCAGTTGGAAGCCTGTCAACTGTAAGGTCAGATTGCCCATGGCGCCGATCAGCGGCGTAGGTAATACTCCGAATAATACGCAGCAAGCGGCCAGCATCGCCGGTCCCGCCAGCATACCGCGATGACGAACCTCGTGGGCATGCGCGGCATGTTCGGAACGCGGCAGACCCAGAAATGCCACGCCGTATAGTTTGACGAAGCAGGTAGCCGCCAGTGCCGAGGTCAGCGCCAGCACGGCGCTGGCGGTAGGAATCAAGCTGCGCAGCACGCCGCTTTCCAGGTTGCCGGCTTGCAGAGCGGTCTGAAAGATCAGCCATTCCGAAACGAAACCGTTCAAGGGCGGCAGCGCGGCGATACTCAGGGTGCCGATCAGGAATGTCGCCGCCAGTTCCGGCATGCGATGAATCAAGCCGCCCATGTTTTCGAGGCTTTGTTCATGGGTCTGATGCAGGATGGCACCGGCGCCGAGGAACAACAGGCTCTTGAACAGGGCGTGATTCAGACAGTGCAGCAAGGCCGCCACCAGACCCAGCGTACCCAGTTCGGTCTGGCCGCTGCTCAGAAAGATTAGCGACAAACCCAATGCGGTGAAGATGATGCCGATGTTTTCCACCGACGAATAGGCCAGCAAGCGTTTCAGATTCTGTTGCTGTAGCGCGTAGAGTATGCCGAGCACGGCGCTTGCCGAACCGACAATCAGCACTACCACGCCCCATTGCCAATGGATTTGGTCCAGCAGGTCGAAACCGAAACGGATGAAGCCGTAGACCGCGATTTTCAGCATGACGCCGCTCATCAGCGCGGAAATGTGGGAAGGCGCGGCCGGATGCGCTTCCGGCAGCCAGGCGTGAAGAGGAACCAGGCCGGCCTTCATGCCGAAACCGGTCAGCGCCAGTACGAAGGCGACGCTGGCCCATGCCGGGCTCAGCACCGCACCGCGCATCGCATCGAAGGTCAGGCCGTCGCCGAATCCGGCCAGCACGCCGAAAGCCAGGATGATGGCGATGGCGCCAATCACTGCCATCAACAGATACAGAAAACCGGCGCGCCGGTTGGCGGCATGTTCGTGTTGAAAAACCACCAGAAAATAGCTGGCGACCGACATCAGTTCCCAGGCGATCATGAACACGAAGGCGTCGTCGGCCAGCAAGACCAGTTCCATGCCTGCCACGAACAGTCCGGTGAACAAGCCGAGCACCGCCAGCGAATATTTGCCGTGTTCGAATTCTCGAACATAGCCCGGTCCGTAGAGGCTGACGGCGATCAGCGGCAGGCCGAGCACGCACAGGAAAAAACCGGATAAAGGGTCGAGGCGGATGTGCCAGTGCAGCCAGGGCAGGCCAAGCGGCAGGGTATCGGTAGCGATCGTATTGCTGGTCAATATGCCGGCTCCCGCCAGCAATGCGCAAATACCGGAAATACCGAGCAAGATGAACAGGCTGTTGCGGTGCCGCTCGGCATAGTCCGTTTCGGATAAAAGTTTGTCCGCTTTGGTTTGTATCGCCGGCCAGCGACGCAGCAGGGTTTGCGAGAGATGATCGAGCGCCAAACGCCGGTTGGTGGCCAGGGCCGTCAGCGCCGAGATCAGCGCCGCGGCCACGGATAGGTAGGCGAAAAATAGCGACATCGCGGCTCCTGCGTTTTAGGTTAGCCTTGCGGTTGAGGTAGTACCCTTATTGAAGTGTATTGTTATACCTCGAGCTTAGCAAACAAAAATCAGCTTTCGGCTATTTTGCGTTTTCTGGCCGCCAGTTCGTGTTCCGAATAGGCTTCGTGGGTTTCTAGGCCATGAATTTCGCAGCGCCCGCCACGAGCGATGTAGTCGTCTTGGTAGTGGTCTATGAATTCCATCACGGTATGGTCGATCAGGTAGGCGTCGGTCAGGTCGAAAATCACGATCTTGCCGTCTGGCAAGGTCGCCAGTTCGCTTTTCAATGAAATGAAGTTTGAGAATATCGCCGAGCCGCTGATTTTGATCAGGCAAGTGTCGGCCTGTTTCCGATCCAGACGGTAGGAGATCGTCAACAGGTTTTTCAGCGGAACGCCGCTGCCGAGATGGATCAGCAGTTTGGCGGCGATGCCGATCAACACGCCTGCCAGAAGATTGGTTGCCAGGATGCCGGCGATGGTGATCACGAACAAGGCCAGTTGTTCCTTGCCTACATCCAGGGTTTTGGCGAATGCCTCGGGCGAGGCCAGCCGGAAGCCCGTGTAAACCAGCAGCGCGGCCAGGGATGCCAGCGGAATCGTGTCGATAATATGCGGAAACAGCAGCACGAACACCAATAAAAATGCGCCGTGGAAAAAGTTGGACCAGCCACTTTTCGCGCCGGCGTCGATGTTGGCGGAGCTACGGACGATCTCGGCTATCATCGGCAGGCCGCCGAGCATGCCCGATACGGTATTGCCTATGCCGACCGCGCGTAAGTCGCGGTTCAGGTCCGAATAGCGCTTTTCGGGGTCGAGTTTGTCCACCGCAGCGGCGCTGAGCAGGCTTTCCAGGCTGCCGACCAGGCAAATGGTGACGACGCTTTCCCAGAACGCGAAGCTGGCGACCTTGGAAAAGTCCGGCGAAACCAGGCTTGCCGCCAGGCTGTCGGGGATGTTCACCAACAAGTTGCCGCCTATGATCAAATCTTCGGGGGCCTTGAATAAGGCTTCGGGTTGCAAGTGCTCGAGACCGAATGCCTTTCCCAGAAACATGCCGGAGGCTATCACCAAAATCGGCGCCGGAATTTTTCTCAAGTAAGGGTTTTGAACCTGCGGCCAGCCTATCAATATCGCCACGCCGGCCAAGGCGATCAGGCCGATTTTCGGAATGAAATAGGTCAGTGCATGCGGAAGCTGGGCGATGCCGGACAGCATGCCGCCGCCCTCGATATGGACGCCGGCCATCACCGGCAGCTGTTTGGTCACGATGATGATGCCGATCGCCGCCAGCATGCCGTGTACCACCGACGAGGGGAAAAAAGCCGCCAGACGTCCGGCCTTATAGAACCCCAAAACCATTTGCAATATCCCGGCGACGACGATGGCCGCCAAGGTATAGCGGTAGCCGGCCATGGCATCGCCCTGGCCCAGTGATTCCACGGCGGTGAGTATCACCACGATCAAACCCGCCGCCGGGCCGGTGATGGTCAGAGAGGAACCGTTGATCCGCGACACCAGCAAACCGCCGACGATGGCCGAAATGATGCCGGCCATGGGCGGAAATCCCGAGGCCACGGCGATGCCCAGACACAAGGGCAGTGCGATCAGAAACACCAGAAAGCCGGCGGCGATGTCGCTACGCCAGCCGGTTTTCAAATCTGCAAAAGTGTTAATAGTCTTGCGGTTTTCCATCAATACTCCAGAATTTTAGGATTTGGTTAGTCGGAACGGCCGTAGAAACAGGGGGGCGGAACATGTTTATGATTCGGCGCGGTTTGGTTTCGATGATAACCGCTTTTTTCTAAAAACGATAAAAGTCGGGGGGAATTTGGCGCTGATGACGTTTGAGCTATAAAACGCCTAGCCAAGGTGATGTGAATGTTGGAGGGATGACGACGTTAGGTTCCGGCAAGGAGAATCTGCCGTTGGAGATTCTCCTTGCGGTACTAAGGTGCGCGCGACGATTAGCGGCTTTTGTGAGTAAGCGAGCGTCCGGATAGGGAGAGCAGGCTCAGCAGGCCGGTCAGCAGTATGGTAAACGAGGCCGGGAGTGGAACGCTAGTAATGGCCGTTCCAGACATTATCGTGATATCCCCACCGTGGGCAATCAAAATTTCCCCTCCAGGGGTTAGTGTAGAAGAAGGGGGGACGCGAATGCCGGAGCCGATGCTGATATTTCCACCGGGATTTAGCGTAATTCTTCCTGGCGAGACGATTGACGGTGTGGAAGTATCGACTGGCGCATCTAACAGAATCACTTGACCGTCGAGTACGAGATTGCTTGCGGAAATGTTGATGTTATGCCCGGTCAATGAGGCGTTTGATTTGAAGAAAATGGAAGCCGCATTCAACGTGATGCTAGGCGCGGACAGTGTGAAGGCGTCGAGCGTTAGACTGCCCAGCGAACTTAAGGAAATACCAGTGTCCGACGTGAAACTTCCGGCGCTCAAGGAAAGGTCGCCGCTACAGCTAAAATTCAAACCGTTGATGGCATCCAACGATAGGCTGCCGGAGCAGGTGGTGGAGCCGCCGAGATCAACCGGCGTCGAAGCGTGGGCATTGGAAAACGACAACCCATAAATACAAAATAACAACCAAGCAATACGCATAAAAAACTTCCTGTTCTAGTGTTAAAAATGGGTTTGCATAGTACGAATTAATTGTGTCATTTTCAAGACAACGGTCGCGATCGATGCGCCTCCTGACGTCGGCAGCATCCTATCGGTCGTCTAGATTTAGCGCATGTTATCGGGTTACACTACTTACGACGGCAAATCAGGCGAGTCTCTTGCCTGGTTCGAATAAGCCGACCTACTAACTTGTGGAAAAGTTATGAGTGAAATTATACCAATATCTAAATTTATACAATATGGGTTTGACACCCTAGGCAATAGCTTCGGACTTGTCCTTATCGGTATAGTATTTCTCATAAGATCAGATGGAATATGTTGGCCAAGTAAATTTCAAAAAAAAACATTGGCGGAATATTATGCGGCAAAAAAAGAAAATAAAAATCTAACTTCTGATCAAGAGTATGTAAGTATTTTAATTGTTTCCAATAGAGCGGGTTGGTTTTTTATTTTGCTAGGTTTCTTATTTTCAATTTTTAACAAATTGAAGATTTATTTTTAATTGGGGATAATTATGTCTGATACGTTGAAAGCCATAGATGAAGCAACGCGATATGGAGAGTCCCTCGGATAGGTTGTGCCGAGCCAGCGGCGAGGCGCAACGGTCGCGTCGATGCGCCTCCTGACGTCGGCAGCATCCTATCGGTCGTCGAAATTAGCGCATGTTATCGGCTTGTCTAGCCACCAAATGCGCGAGAAAGCCCCGCCCGATTGCCGGCGTATATTATTAGCCCATGCGGCTAGCGGTTTTAGGCGATATTGACAAGTTACCGGTATTTAACAAGCACCGCCTCGGCCGGCAAAAACCGCCGCAGACGGATCAGCAATTCATCGCTTGGCTTAACCCGCCAGTCATCGCCGAGCTGGATAGAGGCTTTGGCGTCATTTGAAACGTATTCGATGCTGACCGGGCATTGGCCGCCGCGGAAGGGTTTCAGGATCGCTGTCAGTTCGCCGACAAATTCGCGCTGCGCCGGCCATTGCGCGGCATCCCAGTTCATCACGATGCCTCTGGCATACAGTTCCCTCGCCTCTTCCATGCTGTAGAGTTTCTCGGCCGTCATGCGCAGGCTGTTGGTGAAATCGTCCATGGCCAGCGAACCTTCCGCGATCAGAATGGAGTCTTTCGACAGCAAATCCCGGTACTTGTCGTAGACGCCGCTAAAAGCAGCCACTTCCAGGCGGCCGGTGCGGTCGTCCAGGGTCGCGAAGCCCATCATCTTGCCTTGCTTGGTTTGCCTGGTGCGCATTTCCACGATCAGGCCGGCGACGCGGCCTTCCATCTTGCCTTTCGAGCGGCTGGCGTCTGCCTCCAGGCTGCCCAGCGAGCCGTGGGTAATGTGCTTCAGTTCCGGCAGATATTCCGCGATGGGATGGCCGGTCAGGAACAGGCCCAGCGTCTGTTTTTCGGCCTCCAGTTTTTCTTTTTCGGTCCAGGGATCGACGATTGTCGAATACGCATCGGCTTCGTTTTCGCTCGCTTCCACCTCGACGCCCAAGCCGAATAAATCATTCTGGCCGGTCTGAGCCATCTTGCCGTGTTGTTCGGCGACGCGCAGCGCGGTGGTCAGTTCCGCCAGGTGCGCGGCGCGGTTGGGATCGATGGAATCCAGCGCGCCGGCTCTGATCAAGGCTTCCAGCACCCGGCGATTGACCTTGCGCAAATCCACGCGCTTGCACAAATCGTATAGCCCGGAATAAGGGCCGTTGGCGTTACGCTCTTTGAGCAAGTCGTCGATGGCGTTCTCGCCGACGCCCTTGATGGCGCCAATGCCGTAGACGATCTGGCCTTGGTCGTTGACCGTGAATCGGTAGTCGGAAAGGTTGATGTCGGGCGGACAAATCCGCAGCTTCATTTCCCGGCATTCGTCTATCAGCACCACCACCTTGTCGGTGTTGTCCATATCCGACGACATCACCGCCGCCATGAAGGCAGCCGGGTAATGGGCTTTCAGCCAGGCGGTCTGATAGGCGACCAAGGCGTAGGCGGCCGAGTGCGATTTGTTGAAACCATAGCCGGCGAACTTCTCCATCAGGTCGAAAACGTAGGTGGCGATCTTTTCGTCGATCTGGTTCGCCACCGAACCCGACATGAATTTTTCCCGCTCCTTGGCCATTTCCTCCGGCTTTTTCTTGCCCATCGCCCGCCTCAGCATGTCGGCGCCGCCCAGGGTATACATCGCCAGTTCACGGGCGATCTGCATCACCTGTTCCTGGTAGAGAATGACGCCGTTGGTGGGCTTGAGGATGGGTTCCAGCAAGGGGTGGGCGTATTCGGCCTTTGCGCCGTGCTTGACGTTGATGTAGTCGTCGACCATGCCCGATTCCAGCGGGCCGGGCCGGAATAGCGCCACCAGGGCGATGATGTCGTCGAAACAGTCGGGTTTCAGCTTCTTGATCAAGGCCTTCATGCCGCTGGATTCGAGCTGGAACACCGCCGTGGTCTGGGCGTTTTTAAGTAGTTCGTAACTGGGCAGGTCGTCGCGGGGAATTTGGCTGATGTCGACCGGTTCCTCGCCGCGCTGGGCGCGTTGGCGGTTGATGGTCTGCAAAGCCCAGTCGATGATGGTCAGCGTTCTTAAGCCCAAGAAGTCGAACTTTACCAGGCCGACCGCCTCGACGTCGTCCTTGTCGAACTGGGTCACCAGGTTGCCGCCGCCCTGCTCGCAATACAGCGGCGAGAAATCGGTCAGTTTGGTCGGCGAGATCACCACGCCGCCGGCGTGCTTGCCGGCGTTACGGGAGATGCCTTCCAGCGAGCGGGCCATGTCGATTAGGCCTCTGACCTCTTCCTCGGTGTCGTACAAGTCCTTGAGTTCTTGGCTGTCCTTCAGGGCCTTTTCCAACGTCATGCCGATCTCGAACGGGATCAGTTTGGCCAGCCGGTCGACGAAGCCGTAGCCGAAGCCCATCACCCGGCCGACGTCGCGGATAACCGCCTTGGCGGCCATCGAACCGTAGGTGATGATCTGCGAGACGTGGTCGCGGCCGTAATGGCGCGCCACGTAGTCGATGACCTCGTCGCGGCGTTCCATGCAGAAGTCGATATCGAAGTCGGGCATGGATACCCGTTCCGGATTCAAGAAGCGTTCGAACAGCAGATCGAATTCGATCGGGTCGAGGTCGGTGATTTTCAGAGCATAGGCTACCAAGGAACCCGCGCCCGAGCCCCGGCCCGGTCCCACCGGAATGTCGTTGTTCTTGGCCCACTGGATGAAGTCGGCAACGATCATGAAGTAACCGGGAAAGCCCATTTGGGTGATTACGCTCAGTTCGGTTTCCAGGCGCTCGTCGTAGACCTTGCGGTTTTCCTCGAAACTGCCCTTGCCGATCGGCGGATGTTGTACGAGACGTTCTTCGAGGCCTTGACGGGAGGCTGCCTTGAAGTAATCGTCCAGCGTCATGCCTTCCGGCACCGGGAAGTCCGGCAGGTAGTTCTTGCCCAATGTCAGTTCGACGTTGCAGCGTTTGGCAATTTCGACGCTGTTTTCCAGGGCTTCGGGAATGTCGGTGAACAGCTCGGCCATTTCCTCGGGGCTGCGTAGATATTGCTGCTCGGTGTAATTTTTTGGCCGGCGGCTGTCGTCCAATACCCGGCCTTGATTGATGCAGACCCTGACTTCGTGAGCGCCAAAATCGCTTTTGTTCATGAAGCGTACGTCGTTGGTCGCCACCACCGGCAGGTCCAGCTCGGCGGCCAAGTCCACCGCCAGCTTGATATATCTTTCCTCGTCGAATTTACCGATGCGCTGCAGCTCGAGGTAAAAGCTTTGCGGAAACAGCTTGCTCCAGTATTCGGCGCAAGTCCTGGCAAGAACATCATTTTCCGCCAGCAAGGCTTGACCGATATCGCCCTCCATCGCCCCCGACAGGGCGATCAAGCCTTCGTGATTGGTCTCTATCCAGTCTTTTTGCAGCATCGGAATGCCCTGATGCTGGCCGTGTTGATAACCTTGCGAAACCAGTTCGGTCAGCGTCACATAGCCCTGTTTATTGCGGGCCAGCAGGGTCAGTCGAAAAGGGGAGGCCGGCTCGTCATCGTTAAAAATCAGCACGTCGGAGCCGGCCAGGGGTTTGATACCCGCGCCTTGAGCGGCTTTGTAGAATTTGACCAGCGAGAACATATTGCTCTGCTCGGTGATGGCGGCGGCCGGCATCGCAAAATCGCTGAGTTTTTTCACCAGTGGCTTGATTCTGACGATGCCGTCGACCAGCGAAAATTCGGTATGAATCCTGAGATGGATGAAGCTGGGGTTCATAACTATTAAACGAGATACTTTTTAACCGGGGCGTACGATAGCCGATGCTGTGGCGTGATGCCCAATTGTTGCAACGCGGTTAGATGCTGTTTGGTGGGATAACCCTTGTGAACGGCAAACCCGTAGCCGGGATACAAGCGATCCAGCGTCGACATTTCTTCGTCACGGGCTACTTTGGCAAGGATAGAAGCGGCGGAAATTTCCGCAACCAGCAAGTCACCCTGTACCATCGCTTCGCCGGGACAATCCAGTTGGGGCAAGCGATTGCCGTCCACCATCACATAATCAGGGCGATGTTCCAGTTGCGAAAAGGCACGTTGCATCGCCACCAATGTGGCCTGCAGGATGTTGATGCGGTCAATTTCGCTGGCTTCGGCGCGGGCTATCGCCCAGCACAGGGCGTTGGCCTTAATCTGATCGCTCAGCATAACGCGTTTTTTTTCGGTGAGTTTCTTCGAGTCGGTCAGTCCGGCAATCGGTTTGGCCGGGTCGAGAATCACCGCCGCGGCCACTACCGGGCCGACGATGCAGCCCCGTCCGACTTCATCGATACCGGCGATGCGTTTTATTGCTGGGAAGCTAGAGACAGTGCAACGCATATAGCGGTTGCCGAACGGTGTTATCGGAGTATGCCCCGGGTGACATTGCGCAGGAAGCTGACCATGTTGGAAAGCTCGTTGCTCTCGCCGGCCATGTCTTCCATTTCTTCAATGGCATCTTCCAGGCGTAAATTGTTTTTGTAGAGAATCTTGTAAGCTTTACGGATTTGCCGGATCACTTCCGGTGGCACGCCGTTGCGCTCCATGCCGACCGAATTGATGCCGTGTGGCCGGGTCGGTCTGCCGCCCACCATCACATAAGGCGGAATATCCTGAGTGATGGCGCTGCCCATCGCCGAAAAACTGTATTCGCCGATCTGGGTGAATTGATGCACCAAGGTGAAGCCGCCGAGGATGGCGTGGTCGCCGAGATGCACGTGGCCGGCGATGGAGGCGCCGTTGGCCATGATTACATTGTCGCCGATCACGCAATCGTGGGCGACATGGGTATAGGCCATGAACAGGTTGTCGCTGCCGATCAGCGTCAATCCTTGGTCCTGCTGGGTGCCGCGATGCATGGTGCAGAACTCGCGAATCACGTTTCTGTCGCCAATCTCCAGGCGGGTAATTTCGTCGGCGTATTTTTTGTCTTGCGGGTCTTCGCCTATCGATGTGAACTGATAGATGGTGTTATCTTTGCCGATCGCGGTCGGGCCCTTGATGACCACATGCGGCCCAATTTCGGTGCCGGAATCGATTTGCACATCGGGGCCAATAATCGAGAACGGACCGACCTTGACGTCGTCGGCCAGTTCGGCATTGATATGGACAACCGCTTTGGGATCAATCATTTGTCCACCACCGCCGCGCACATGATTTGCGCGCTGGCCGCCAGTTCGCCGTCGACTTCGGCTCGGCAGTCGAATGACCAAAGGTGGCGCTTATGCTTTAGATAAGTTACTTCCAAGCGCAGCTGATCGCCGGGAACGACTTGTTTTTTGAAACGGGCATTGTCGATTCCGGCCAGAAAATATGTCGTACCCTTCTTGCCTAGGTTAGCATCACTTTGCGCCGTCAACAAAGCGGTGGCCTGGGCCAGGGCTTCCATGATCAGTACGCCGGGCAGAATCGGCTTGTTTGGAAAATGGCCTTGAAAAAACGGTTCGTTGAAGGTTACGTTTTTGACACCCAGTAAGCGCACGCCTGGTTCGCATTCGAGCACCTTGTCTACCAGCAGGAAGGGATAGCGGTGCGGCAATAATTCCTGAATTTGTAAAATATCGAGTGAGCCAGCCATGAGTTGTGTGTGCGAAGAGAGATGGGATAGCGGGGAAGTTTCATGCTAGTGAAACTTCCCCGCTTAAAAACAATGCTTGCTTTCCTTAAGTTCAGGAAAGCATAGGTGATGATTTTATTGCGACAAGGTTTCCAGCTTTTGTTGTACGCGGGCCGTGACATCGATTTGATCGTTGGCATAAATCACACCATCGGTCAGCAGCAGATCGAACGATTCTTCCTTGGCTAGCGCTCTTACTGCTTCCACGATGCGTTTTTGCAGATTGCCCAGTTCTTCGTTTCTGCGCATATTGAAGTCTTCGCTGAACTCTTGTTGCGCTCTGGCGGCGTCGCGTTTTTTGTCGAGAATGTCTTTTTCTATTCTGCGGCGTTCTTCATCGCTCATCACCGCAGAATCCTTGCTCAATTTGTCTTCCAGGGTTTTAATTTCCTTTTGTTGGGAAACCAGGGCTTTGTCGCGAGGCGAAAACTCGGATTCCAGCCGGGTCTTGGCTTTTGCTGCTTGCGGTGCTTTTTCCAACACTTTAGCTACATTCACAAAACCGATTTTCAGTTCTGCGTGGCTTGCGCCGGCAACCAACATCAGCATTAAAAACAACGAAATTCTATTTTTCATGGTTACAACCGTCTCCGGGTTAGTTTTTTTGGGGTTAAGACAAAACGCGACGCTGAATTATAAGGTAAAAACCAGTCAAGCCAAACTAAAATCCTGAGCCGAAGGTAAACTGGAAGGCTTGGGTTCTGTCCGTGCTTTCGGAATTAAGCGGTTGGGCGACACTCACCGCTAACGCGCCGAAGGGCGACATCCATTCGCCAGATAGGCCGGCCGAGTAGCGGAAAAATTTACGCAAATCGCCGGTGTCTAGCCCCGGAGCCAAGGTGCCTGCGTCAACGAAAGTGCCGATCCGTACCGATTTGACATCGCTTAAAAACGGCACCGGGAAAAATAGTTCGGCCTTGCCGATGAATTTGGTCGAACCACCGATCGGTCTTAGATAACTATAAGTAGAACTAGTACAAGCAGGGGGCGTACATGTATCAATTGGCCCCAGGGTATTTTGCATGAAGCCACGGACATCGCCGGTACCGCCGGCAAAATAGTTCTCGAAGAACGGTAAATCCTTGGTGCCGCCATAGCCGCCGCCATGCGCCACTTCACCCAGCAAGCGGAAGGTGAAGTCGTTGGACAGGGGGAAGAAGTGCTGGTGTTTGTAGCTGAGCTTGTAAAACTTAAGGTCGCTACCCGGTACGGAAACCAGCGCCGCGATGCGTTGTTGTCCACCCTTGGTGGAAAACACGGCGCGGTCCAGCGTGTCGTGGGTCCAGCCCGCCGAGGTCGACAAGGTGTTGAAACTGCTGCCCTGCTGCTGAATGAAGTTGATAATGGTGTCGGTCGACAAGGTGGTCTGGGAAATACCGGTGTGCTTTAGATCGATATCGAAACCCAGGCGATCGAACTCGTTCAAGGGAATGCCGAAGTTCATGCCGGCATTGGCAATATCGGTGTTGTAGCTGGCGATATTGGCTTGATAGGCGTTACGGGATGTATAACCGACATTGTAGCCGAGCGCGACGCCGTCCAGCGTGTAATAGGGATCGGAATAGCCGAGATTGTAACGGGTCAGAATGTTGCTGTTGTTGAAAGCAAAGTCCAGGCGTTTGCCGGTACCGAAAATATTGTCTTGAGAGACGTTGGCGTTAAAAATGATGCCCTGTACCTGGGAATAGCCGACGCCGGCCTGCAAGTTTCCGGAAGCCTTTTCCTTGACGGTGAAGTTGACGTCGATCTGGTCGGCCGTGCCGACGACGGGCGGCGTTTCCACGCCGACTTCCTCGAAATAGCCTAGCCGGTCCAGCCTGGTTTTCGAGCGCTCGATCTTGCTGCTGGCCGCCCAGCTGGATTCCATTTGCCTCATCTCCCGGCGGATGACCTCGTCGCGGGTCTTGGTATTGCCTTTGACGTTAATGCGGCGCACATAGACGCGTTTGCCGGGGTCCACAAAAAAGGTCATCACGACGTTTTTTTGTGCTTCATTTATTTCCGGCACCATGTTGACGTTGGCAAAAGTATAACCTTCGTCGCCGAGGCGGTCGGAGATGGCTTTGGAGGTTTCCGTGGCGTTTTTACGGGAAAATATTTCGCCCGGACCGACCTTGACCAGTTTGATCAATTCCTCGGGCGGCACGATCAGTTCTCCGGATAGTTTGACTTTTTCCAGGGTATAAACGTCGCCTTCCTTGACGTTGATGGTGATGTAAATTTCCTTCTTGTCGGCGGTAATGTCAACCTGGGTCGATTCGATGGAAAAATTGATGTAACCGCGGTCCAGATAATAGGAGCGCAATTTTTCCAGATCGGCGGACAGTTTTTGCTTGGAATATTGGTCGTCCTTGGAATAGAAGGACAGGAAATTGGTGGTGCTCAGCTCGAACTCTTTCCTGAGCATATCGTTGCTAAAGGCTTTGTTGCCGACGATATTGATCTGTTTGATCTTGGCGACCTTGCCCTCGGAAATGTCAATATGAATACCCACCCGGTTGCGGGTCAGCTCGGTGACTTCGGTTTTGATCTTCAGCCCGTATTTGCCGTGGCTGAAATATTGACGCCGCAATTCCTGTTCGACCTTGTCGAGTATCTGCTTGTTATAGACCTTGCCTTCCGCCAAGCCGATTTTTTTCAAGGCCTCGGTCAGATCCTCCTTTTTGATGTCCTTGTTGCCTTCGATTACGACCTTGGCAACCGATGGCCGCTCCACAACATTGACGATCAGCGTTCCGCCTTCCCGCTCCAAGGTTATATCCTTGAAAAAGCCGGTATTGAACAAGGCCCTGATCGCGGCGCCCTGTTTTTCCTCGGAAAAAGTCTCGCCGACATTGACCGGTAAATAGTTGTAAACGGTACCGGCCGAGATCCTTTGCAAGCCTCTGACTTGAATATCTTCAACCACGAAGCCACCGGCAGCCAGCGCAGCCTTGACAGCGAATGCACCCAATAACAGAACTTGAAAAACCGGACTTTTTCTCACGCGGCCTACCGACGAAAACTTTAAATGGATGGATTGTAGCATGCGGGTGGCGCATCGGAAAAAGCCTCATGCGAGGCGGGTAAACAAGTCAAGGCCAGGAAATATGGGAATTTCAATGCTAACAAGCTGTTACAATTCATAGTTCATGTAGCATGTCCACTCGGCGGCATTCGGTAGGTTTTTGAGCGGGAAAGAGTTTGCTATGAAACCACCACGACTTGCGCAAAACCGCCGCCCGGTGTGCGGAAATTGGTGGTTTGGCCCTGGTAGAGCCGGGCGCAGATCAATTGAGTCTGCCCACGATACACATAGTGACGCAAATCCAGTTTCAGATCGACGATTTGCTGATCGATTTCCAGTTGTCGTTCGCTGGGCTTGATCAAGGTCTGCGCGACATAGTCGTGGTGGAGAATGTCGTTGAACACCCGCCGGGTCAGCTTGTCGCCCCGATAGGCGGCCTTGCTGCCATAGCCCTTGGCGGGCTTGAAAAACAGCTGCTTGCGTTCGGCCCAAAGCGCTTCCCCGTCGCGTTCATTGACCAAGAAGGTATGGGCAATGCCTTGCAATAAAATGGCGCGGGTTTGCAGGTCGACGCCGATAGCCTGCAGGAAATCGTCATCGCAGAGCAGGGCCAGATTGCGTTTGTCGGCATAAAGCGCATGATTTCTGGGATGTGGCGTAACAACCACCGCATTTTCAAGATAAGCATCGCGCAACGTCCGCGATGTATCGGTTTCCAGTCCGAAATCGGTCAAGCGGTTATAAACCAGATCGATCCTCATATCCCCACGCCAAAGCGCGCCGTCGCGAAACGTAAGTTCAGTCGGATCGCAGATTACGGTAGCTATCCGATGGCGCTCGAATAATTGCTTGAACAACTTGAATTCGGGCAGCATGTATTGGTTTTGCGGATCGTCGTCGACGATGGCGATGCTGCGTAAGGGCTGGTTATCGCGTTCCGCCCGCCATTCCCGATAAAACATGTCCAGGAACAGTTGCTCGGGCGGTAGTGCGTCCTGGGCTATCCTGCCGGGTTGTTGGCAGCCCACCAGGTCGCAACAGTTGTTTTGTGCCCGAATCAGTATTGCATTGATCATCGCGCCGCCGGCGTTGGAGTTGATTTCGATCAGTTTCGGGCCATCTTCGCTAATATGAAAGTCATAGCCCAGAAAGACGCCTTCGGACTTTGGCTGAAACCGCGCGGAAGCCGGTGCGTGGGCTAGAACCCGTTGTTGATAGGCTGGCATGGCGATTACACGCTCCAGTGCGGCGATGATTTGCAGTTGCCGGTTTAAGTAATCCTGGCCGACAAACACCGCCGATTCCGCGAACAGGTGAGGGCGTTCCTCGGCGATCATTCGATAGAGTTCGCCGTCCGGGTCCAATGCCAGCAGTTCGTTGCGCATGGCTTTGCGGTTGAGCGACACGCAATGGCAGGTCGCGTTGAGTTGTTCAGCATTAGGAAAAACGTGCTGTTTGGGACAGGGATTCATTGAAAAGATTGGAAAATGGCAAATAATGGATGATTGATCGCGATGGATAAGCATGACCGCATTTTTAATGCGGCGCAATGACTTCTAAGACAGCGAATCGTCGAAAAGATGGCGGGTGATGTCCAGAAATTGATCGACGCCGATGTAACCGACAATCCGATAGGCGGTGCGTTCCCGTTGGTCCGGGGCGAAGAACAGTATGGCGGGCGGGCCTATTAAATTGAATTGTTTCAGCAAGGTTTGATCAGTGGCTAGGTTTTGGGTGACATCGGCTTTTAGCAAGGCGACGTGCGATAAAGCTTCCCGAATTCTGGGGTCTGACAAAGTATAACGTTCCATTTCCTGGCAGGAAATACACCAGTCGGCATAAATATCCAGGACGACCCATTGCGTTTTGGCGTGAGCCGCGCCGAGTTTGCGATGAAGTTCCTCGATGGAGCTGATTTTCTCAAAGACCAGCGGAACTTGTGTCTGGCAAGCGGCGGCGGTGTTACAGAGCAGTTGCATCAAATCGCGTTGCTGGGCTATACCCGCCAATAAACCTATGACGCCATAGAGCGAAAACACCCAGGCTGCATTTTTCCAGCGCTTCCGGCCGATCAAATATAACAGGGGGCCGAGCAATAACAATGCCCAAAGTGCTCCGGAAGCCGCTGGCGTCAGGATACGTTCCAATAGCCAAATCGCAACCGCCAGCAGGCCGAGGCCGAATAATGTGTGCATGATATTCATCCAGGGGCCGGCCTTGGGCAATAGTTTGCCTGCGGAGGTGCCGATGATCAGCAGCGGCATGCCCATGCCCAGTCCCAAGGCAAAAAGCGCCAATCCGCCGAGAACAGGATTTCCCGATTGACCGATGAATAACAATACCCCGGCCAGCGGCGCCGTAACACAGGGACCGACGGCCAGCGTGGAGAACATGCCCATCGCCGCCGCGCCCAATAGGTGGCCGCCCCGATATTTGGCGCCGAGTGCCGCGATCTTATACTGTAGTGAAAAAGGAAATCGCAAACGGAAAACGCCGAACAACGACAGCGCCAACAACACGAAGATACCGCTAAAAATCAGAATCACCCAGGGCAGCTGAAAAAGCGCCTGAAGATTGCTGCCGAATAGGCCGGCGATCATGCCGAATAATGAGTAAGTCAGGGCGGAGGCCAGTACATAGCTCAAAGATAGCGTGAACGCTCTTTGCGTCGTCAAGTCTTCGCCATGGCCGGCGACGATGCCCGAAATGATGGGAATCATTGGTAGGATGCAGGGGGTAAATGCCAGTAACAACCCGAAGCCGAGAAAGCTTAAAATCGTCAGCCATGCCGAACTCTTGGTTAGTGAAGCGGCAATGCGATCGTGTTCGGCAATAAACGGCGACTGTTGATTCGGATGAAATGTATCGCTACCGCCGGTGATGGCGGGTTCCGGCAAATCAAGAGAAATCACTTTCTGTATCGGCATGTAGCAAACGCCGGCATCGGCGCAGCCCTGAAAAGTCACCTCCAAAACCAGTTTTTTCGGCGTGGTAAGTTGGCGCCGAATAGGCAGTTCCGCTTCCAGATGCGTCCGGTAGACCTTCACGGTACCGAAATGTTTATCCTGTTTGGTTAGCCCTTCGGGAAGGACGGGTTCGCCAATTTTTATGTCTGGACTAAGAGAGACGAATTTGAATTTTTGCCTGTACAAGTAATAGCCGTCGGCGATATTCCAGGTCAGCAGCAGATTATCCGCGTCCTTGAGTTCGGCATTAAATTGAAAAGCCTCGTCGGGTTGCAGGAGTTGTTCCGGCGCTATGGCCCATGTGGTGGCCGAAACCCCAAACAGCACCCAGCACAGCAAGAGATAAAGCCAAGGCTTGCGCATCGGGAAATCCTCCAAGTTGGGGCTGTCACTGTAGCAGACTTGTGGGGAGAGCAATAGCAAGCAAATTTAGCCGGTTGCTTGTGATCCAGACAAGGGAACCGGCTGCATTAACCCATCAATAATTGGGTGCGTCGCGGAAAGTCCATTGAATCGCCAGGTTGCCGAAGAAGCCGTCGCCGGGTTGAACCTGTGTAAGAAATGCCCCCGTATTTCTATTTGTAACCACGCGTAGTGAATTCAGATCTTCATAGATCGGTAGTCCCACCGAACCTCGCAACTTGAAATTTCCGCCGAAGGCGTTCAGGAAGCGATAATCGCCGACAAAAGCCAAATTGGTTACCACGCCGCCGCTGTTGCCGACCTGGTATCCCAGATCTTCGTTCTTCTGAGTGTAACTGGAGTCGATTTCTACGCCCAGCATCAGATCGTAGTTGGGGGTGTAATGCAGGGCCAGACCGCCGGTCGTGACGTCACCGTATTTGAATTGATAGCCGTTTTCCGGATTCACGGTATGGAGCGCCGAGAGGTGTAACCAGAAATCTTTCCAGCGCTCGGAATACAGCAATCCGCCGGTGAAGGTTGCGGTGTCCTTGCCCAACTGCATGCCCGCGCTTCTGGAAACCAAATACCTGTTGAAGGTCGCTGTACTAAGTGGCGCGCTACGTGTCCGGTCGCCGTTGAATTCGCCGGTCGGTAGGCTGACGCCCAACAGCAGGCTGGCGAACTTGTCCCAGCGGGTACTGCGCCAGAAGTTATATCTGCCTTCGATGGCGATGTCGCCGATACCGTTTTCCTCGGCGAGGGTTTCGTTAAATGCGCGAGGCTGATTGGCCGCGGATTGAGTCAGGGTACTCGCCCGCCGTTCGAACCAGGGAATGTTCATGAACAAGGCCAGATTGTCGGTCGGCGAATAGTTGACGGTCAAGGCCTGCATGTGGACATGGCTGTCGTGAGGCGCTTGCGGTTGAGCCCGGTTGCCGTAAATGAACTGGGTGGGATCGGAGCTTCCCGACCCGTTCTTGACGCTATCCTTGGTAGTATAGCCATAGACCATGCCGACGCTGAAGTTGCCCGCGCCGGGCGTCACTGCGGTGCGTAAGCGAAACGGCGCGGTGGTGCCGACCGGCGAAATATCTTCATAGGCGATGTTGAAGCCGATCACGTCCCCGCCTTCCTTGACCGCAAAGGCCTCGGCTTCGCTGCGATTGGCGAAGGCGATGTAGTTGGGCACCATGTCGGGGATGACCTTGCTGCCGACCACGTAAGTGGCGGTTTCGGCATCCACCAAGTTACCGGATACCCAGTCGTGGACCTTGACCGATTGAAAGGCGGAGATGCCGCCGGCGTCTTCGACTTCCCTGAGCATACAGGCCACGCCGCAGGTAAATGCCTTGCTGCCGTCCTTGTACGTCAATTCGGCGGCGCTCTTGATATATTCGTCTATGTACATGCCGCAGACTTTGCAGGTTTCGCGCTTGCGCGGTGCTTCGAGGGACGCCGCTACCGTCTTTATCCCCGGTTCGACGGCAAGCGTCCAAACGGGCATTATCAGTAGCTGGCAAGCCAGGACTATCCAAAATGTGGTTCTCATTTTCATAGTATCCTCCTTAATTAAGGATCGTTGTAAAAAGCCTTTCCAATTCGTCCAATCCGGCTTCGCCGGTCAGTTTTTCCCGCAGCACCCCCTCGCTATCGATCACAAAACTGGTCGGTAAACCGATCACCCCAAACTTCTTGGCGACAATACCGCGTTGATCCACCAGCATCGGAAAAGTCAGTTGCTCGAAGTCCTTTAGGCTCTCGTCGTTTGGATCAATCGAGCTGACATTGACCGCCACCGGCATAAAACCTTTTTGCCTGTATTTTTGATATAAGGATTCCAGTCCCATCACGGTCTCTTTATCGCAGAATTCGCAATCCAGCGACCAGAAACGTAGCAGTATCACCCTGCCTTTTAGATCTTGCGGCAAGGAAACGGATTTGCCGTGGAAGTCTTTTAAGGTCACGCTAGGCACGGCATCGCCTATCTGTAATCCGCCGCGTTTGTTACAAGCGCTCGATATGACCAGGATCAGCAATAACAAACCTATCCGATACCAGCGTCCCGCAAGCGTCATGTTCTATGATCCAGGGATTCGATAATGGCTGGAGTCACATCCTGAAAACGCAGCATGGATTTGCCCTTGTGGTCTTCCATGAACTCCCGAGCCGACTCGCTATCCTTGAAGGGTAGCAATTCGTGGCCCATTGGGCCCAGCACGTCGGAGCCAATCACATAATACGCGGTTTTGGCATCAATCAGCTCCACTTCGTAATAATCGGTGACATAAAGGTTGGTCATCATCTCCGCAGTCTTGCCGGGCGTGTATTTGGCGGTGTTGAGAATATGTTTGAACATATCCTTGGCGCCGTCGTAAAAGTAAGCGCTGCCGTCGTTGAAATAGATTTGCGCCACCCATTTCGGATATTTGTAGACAAACATGCCGCACACTGGGCAACGGTCTTGTTTGCTGATCTCGATTTTCTGGTCCTCGGCCCGGCTACTGGCGATGCCCAGCAATAACAATAAAACCAGAAGTCGGCGGCTCGCCCGCATAAAGTTAAGGCTTTTCATATCCCCAGTTCTCCCCGGATTTAATAGACGACTTCATAACTGATCACCAGGCTGGAGGTGACGATTTCATAACTGACGAAGGCGGTAAACGCAGCATAAAACACCAAGGACGCCAAGGCCAGCTTATTGATGAAGCCATCCAACAGATGTTTGAGGCTTTCCACTTCGCGAAAAGGTATCAGCAGACCAGTGCCCATGCCGGCCACCACCGCGCCGAACAGCAGCACGTATAGCAGATAACCGATATAGTGGTACTCCTCCATGATGATGCAGAACGGGCAGTGATGGGTAGGCAATTCGTAGATATACAATGAGATGAAGGAAACGATGGAAACCAGCGAAATGACGAACATTAGCAGGCTCAAGCCCGCGTAAAGATAGCCGCCTTTGCCTTTCAAATAAAAGATCAGCCCACTGCTCATGGTGATCAGCATGGCGACGTAGAATATCCACATCATCGGCCGGGCCGGCAAGGAGGCGATTTCCGAACCCAGGCCGCCGGCTTTTTCGCTGCTGAACAAACTGCCGCAGCACGAGGTGATCACGTCGGCCTGCATCCCCAGGAAATAAGCGCTTTCCAGGAGGGTCTCCAGCACGATGAATGGCGCGACCAAGGCCAATAGCAGATATTTTTTCTTGATCAGCGGGTAGTCGTAACCCTGGTTATCGGCGTGATTCAACACCAGCCAGAGGCCAGCCAGGATGAAATTGATGATCTTCAACACCAGCGTCGGATAGCCGAAGGCGTTGACGTTCAGCGTACCGGCCGCGCACATCGCGCCGACGAACAAGGGGCACAAGGCGTCGGCGGTGAAGATATATAAAAACAGCGACAGCAATTGCAGCCCGAATACATAGCTGAGCAGCGTCGAAATCAGATAGGTCTTTCGTTCCAGTATTAGCTGCAATTCATCGCCGCTTTCGATGTTCCAGTGCTTCAATATTTGCGCGCCGTAATAGGCCGCATAGACCAGCATGCCGCTGGAAACGTAGGCCGACAGCAGATTGGCGATGACGGTGGGATTCAGGATCACGCCGGCTTGTCCTCGATCTTGCCGTCGCGCAGATTCACCACATGATCGACTATCGCCGCATCGTAAACCAGGGGGTCGTGGCTGGTGATGATCACGGTCTTGCCGTCCGCCTTGAATTGCTCGATGATTTCCATGAAACGGTAGGACAGCTTGGTATCGAGATGCGCGGTCGGTTCGTCGGCGATGATGATGCTGGGATCGTTGATCAGGGCGCGGACGATGGCAACCCGCTGCGCCTCGCCGCCGGACAGCCATTCCACTTTGGAGGAAGCCTTGCTGGTCAGGTTCAGTTCGGCCAGGCCGCCCATGGCCTTGACCTTCAAGGCGGAACGTTTTTCACCCAAGGGATAGGCGGGCAACATCACGTTTTCCAGCACCGAAATACCCTTGATCAGATTGGGCTGCTGAAAAATAAAACCGAAGGTCTTGCGGCGGATGTCGGTCAAGAAGCGCTCCGGCAGGCTGGTGATTTCCCGGCCATTCAGTTTCACCCGTCCCGCCGAAGGCCTACTCATGCAGCCGACTATGCTGAGTAACGTGGTTTTGCCGGAGCCACTGGGGCCTTTCAGCACCGTCACCTTGTTTTCGGCGATATTCAGGCTGATGCTGTTGATAGCGGAAAATTCGCTGGGATTGCCGGCGTTAAACACTTTCCTGACGTTGAGCAATTCGATCATGGCTTATTCTCCGGTGTGCCGCATCGCGGTATCGGGGTCGATGGTCGCCGCGCGCCAGATGGGAACGATGGTGGCTACGGTGTAAGGTACCACGGTCAGGAAAAACAGCGTGGTCAGCTGCTCGGCATTGACGAAGGGCGTCAACTCGAAGTTGGGATAGAGCGCCGACCAGCCTTTCAAGGCCGGCTCGAATACGATGGAGCCCGTGAAAAATACATGGATGTAGGCCAGGATCACGCCAATGAAAAATGCAGTCAGCGATACCATCGCCCCTTCCCAGAATTTCATTTGGATCACGTCCGCGGTTTCCCAGCCCACTGCCTTCAATATGCCGATTTCCCGGCGCTCGCCGGCGCTCAAACCCGAAGCCTTGTCCCAGGCGAAAATCACGAAGGCCAGCACCGCCGCCGAGAAAATCACGATCATCATGCCGCCGCGCCAGTTGAAGATGGAATCGTAGGTCCTGAGGATTTCCTCGCGGATGATGGGGCGCGAGTCGTGCAGGCGTTTCTTGATCTTGCCCGCCACCATGCCGACTTCGCTGGGATTCTTGACGCTGACGATCACGTCGGTGACGAATGCGGGAGCCATGCCGAACAACTTTCTGAAGTCGTCGCCGTTCAGCAGAATCAGATCGGAAGACACCAGTTCCGACGCCGAGGACAATGTGCCGACTACTTTCTGATTCATGATCTTGCCGTCGAAGGCCATGAACGGCATGTAATCGCCGTTGCCGATCTGCCGCATCCGCGCCACGCCGTTGCCGATGATGATCGTGCCCGGTTCTATCGGGGCGCCATCGTATTCAAATAAGGGCGTGTTGACATCGGCGGCATGCGGATCGTTGGGATCGATTACCACCGTGGTCATTTTTGCCTCGGTCGTTGCTCCATCCTTGGGGCTGGGCGGCGTCAGGAGCGTGTAGTTGGCTTGTACCAGGCTGTCGTAGTAATAACCCCACAAGCGGCTTTCCACATTGGCCACCCCGCGTATGGCCTTGATCTCGTCGATATAACTGATCGGAAACAGATCATGCCGGCCGGCGACGATTTTTTGCACCACGATTTCAGGCGAACCTTGCAGAATCAGCGAAGCCTCTTTCTTGATCGAGTAGGTAAAAAACATTGTCGACGCCAAAATAAAAACAATCAGCGTGTATAGAGCCAACAAGCCAATGTTTTTGACCTTACGGCGCAGCAAGGACGAAATCGTGAAATCGATGATATAGCGCTGTTTTTCGATCCAGGTATTCATGGCGTTTTATTATCCAGGTAGGGCTGGGTGAATGAACCGGACGGAAAGTGTTCCAGTGAGAGGGGGTGATCCTGGAAGGCGGTATTCAAGTCGGCCTGCGACAAATGCCGGGTATAACGGGCTTCGGTGAAAAGGCAGAGATCGGTCAGCCGCAAGTTTTTAACCAGCGCCGCTTTTTGTTCGAGTACGGATTGCCGGGCGTCTTCGCTGAACGAGGCGTGCAGCAGTAACATGCTCAACAATATCACTTCGCCAGTTAAGCCTAAAAAAAATATCGAGGAATTTCTCACGGCTACTCCACTGAATGTATAGTCATCGCACATCAAGTTTTTGCACATTAGCTCCCTCGCCCTTAGGGAGAGGGTTGGGGCGAGGGTGTCAACAAACCGAAATTTGATGTGCGAAAGGTATATTTGACACATTGTCCCTGGATGCGACAAGGCTAAGCGCGGATGCCGGTTGCAAGGCGGCCTTAAGCTTGATCGTTAGGCAATTATTAGGGCGAAAACCCAAGCTTGGCAAGGATAGATGTCTAAAACCGAAAATGGGGTCAAAACCGAAAATGGAGTCAGGTCTTGCAATGTGTCACCGATTGATTATTCGGCTAACGGTCGAGTAATGGATGCCAAATGCCTGGGCGATTTGTTGCATAGTGTAATCGCCGGTTTTGTAAGCTTCTTTAATGCCAATTTTCGCATCGGCGTAATTTTCGACGTAGTGATTGATTGGCCTGGCTATGGAGCGTCGCTGGCTTTTAGGTATTTCTCGATTATCGGCGGCCGTGGAAGAAATTTGTGTTTGCAGGTTGCGGACAAAATCGTCGCCGCCCAAATAGATTTGATGACGCAAATCTTCCCAAATAGGCGCGAGTCCAACACCGGCTCTGACGAAATCGATGTAGTGCAACGTGGCTTGAGTTCGATCCGAACCAAATTGCCGTAATAGCCAATGCGTTTGGAGCCATTGCGGCGGCACCGTTTTGTCTATCGTTGCAAGATAGCTGCTCCATTGCCAATCGGCCGCATCATTGATCATGCCTGCCCGGACGGGATTCAAAACCACGTATCGGGATAACTCGAGCAGATGGCTGTCTTTGTCGACCAAAATAGCTTTATATCGTCCTTGAAAAATATGGCCGACCCGACCGTGGCGGCGATCGAAGCGTTGGGTATAAACACCGTTAAGCTGTCGCATTCCCTGGGATAAATTGCCTTCAATCGTTTCGATGACGATATGGTAATGGTTGGTCATCAGACAATAGGCATGGCAAACCCAATTAAATCGGGAACAAGTCTCGCCTAACAGGTCTAGCCAATTTTGCCTGTCCTCATCATCAAGGTAAATATCCTGCCTGCCGTTACCCCGCGAAGTTACGTGATACAAGCCGCCA
>Ga0316622_100000031_pt1 | contig 56077 bp, 50 predicted proteins | sample OWC_Aug_OW2_C1_D_FD_207646 | JGI IMG/M metagenome (GOLD analysis project Ga0316622, IMG submission 207646) | Wetland soil microbial communities from Old Woman Creek delta, Ohio, United States - OWC_Aug_OW2_C1_D5_C | ecosystem: Environmental > Terrestrial > Soil > Wetlands | place: USA: Ohio... | reverse complement strand
TCCAGCGTCCGTCCGCGCCGTGGACCAGGCGGATTCGGGGTCGCTCCAGCACAGCGCTGGCCACCTTCACCTGGCCGCGGAGAAGCGGAAGCAGCTGGACGCGAACCCGTAAGGCATCCGCGGTCAAGAACGGCTCTGCGCCGAAGCCGGACGCCTGTCCGACGCGAATGCTCGCCGCCTCGGCGCCGATTCCGCCCCAGAAGTTGACGCGCAGGGCGCCCAGGGTGACGTCGCGGCCGAGGGTGCGGCCCACTCGCTGCGCCAAGAGTGTGCGATACCGCTCCAGATTCACCAGCGGGGGAAGCAGGGCGACGGCCAGCAGAGCGAGGAGGAGAAACCCGCCGATGCCGATACCCACCCACTTGATCATGCGGGTCATGCTGGTTTTTTCCGACACCACGCCCACATCCTCATGGGCGCTATTCTAATGCGTGCAGCGTGGAAAAAGCGAGCGTTATCCCACCATACATCCCGACCCACCGTCGGGTTAGCTAACACTTTCTCGCACCTGGCAAGCTGTGGTCGCGCGACCGCCCGTGGAAGTTTCCTTGCCGCAACTCCTTAGTATGACGTAAGATAACGCCTCACTGGTGCGCGCGTTCCATTTTCGGAACTGTCAGGCACGTTCCGTGCTTCTTGTCGTCCCGGATTCGACGTGGAGGCGTCAGCGGGATAACACGGTCGTCCGGAGGATTATCCATGCCCAATGAAGCGGACGCGGTGGGCCAGCCAGCGGCGAACGATGCGGCGCGGAGTTTCATCATCGTCGCGCGGGACCAGCAGGAGCTGTGGCAGGCGTTGACGCGCGAGTTTAAACATATTCCGGAAATCCAGGTCCTTCTCGACCGCCGGCAGGTTGAGCGCCGCCGGGTGACGTTGCCCGTGGCTCAGGACCGGCGCGCGGCGCAGCGCCGCAGCCTCGCGCACCTGGAAGACGATCTGCGCGCTCGGCGGTACGTGTTGGTCCGCCCCCGCCATTTTCGACCGTGCGCGTGACTCGTCGCTGATGCGCCGTCGTTCCCGCACCTCGTCGCCTGCCCGAACTCCTTGTCTTGGCCGACGCTTCTGCGCAATCCCTGTCTGAGTCCGCTTGAGCGATCAAATCCCCACCTGTGCTCGACATCGCAGGCGACTTGCGTCATCATGCAGTCGTACCCGCTGGACGACTCCCAAGGATCCTGCACCTGATGTCGACAGCACCCGCCATAGAGCCTCCCTCGCGACGCGGCTGGATCGTCCTCGCCGCGACTTTCGTCACGCAGATCCTCATCTACGGGGTCTGGTACGGTTATTCGGTTTTCCTCGTCAGCCTGCTCCGCGAATTCGGGTGGAGCCGCTCGCTCCTGTCGGGCGCCTTCTCCACGTTCGTGATGGTGCACGGTCTCCTCGGACTGCTCATCGGCTGGTTGGTGCGTCGGTTCGGGCCGCGACACCTGATCATGACGGGGGCCGTGTTGATGTGTCTCGCCATGGCCCTCATGGCCGAGACGACTCAATGGTGGCACCTCTACGTGGCATTTGGGATCATCGCAGCCATCGCCATGAGCCTGGCCGGGTGGATCCCCTCGGTCGTCCTCGTCGGCGGCTGGTTCCCGGACCGCTACGGAACGGCTATCGGAATCATGGGGAGCGGCATCGGGGTCAGTATCTTCGCGCTGCTCCCGCTGGCCCAGGCGCTCATCGAGAGCTTCGGGTGGCGCTGGGCCTACCGTATCCTGGGGCTGGCCATCGTCGCCTGGGTGCTGCCGGCGGCGCTCTACCTCGTCCGTGATCCGCCGTCCGCTGATCCTCGCGCGGTCGGCAGCCCGTTGCGGAGCGCGGAACGCGGGGAAACGGCGAGCGGGTACTGGACCCTCACCAGCGCCGTCCGGACCTGGCAATTCTGGGGGGTGGCAGGGGTCTTCTTCACGGGGAACTTCGTCACGCAGATGCTCCTGATCCACCAGGTGGTCTATCTGGTGGACCACGGTGTACCCGTCATGACCGCGGCTGCCCTTGGAGGCGCCGTGGGGTTGGTCAGCATTGTCGGAAAGATCGGCTGGGGTGCGCTGTCCGATCGGACGCCCCGGCCGCTGGCCTACAGCCTCGCCTTCGCATGCGTGGCGCTTAGCGTCGGCGCACTGGTGCTGGCCGGCCGGTACCCGACATCCTCTCTCCCGTACCTGTACGCGGCCCTGATCGGCATCGGCTACGCGGTCATGGCCCCCGTGCCGCCCGCCTTCACCAACGACATGTTCGCCGGCCCAGGCTTCTCCATGATCTTCAGCGCCGTGTACACGATGGGCGGGCTGGGACTCGCGGCGGGCACCTGGAGCGCCGGGTGGATCTTCGACAGCACCGGGAGCTATGCGGGTGCCCTCTGGCTGGGCCTGGCCATGGCGCTGGTCTCGCCGCTCCTCATCTGGATCGTCGCCTGGCGACGCCTGCCGAGCCGCGCAGGAGTCCTCCCGTGAAAGTGCGCGCCACGGTCGGCGGCATGGGCCGCAACTGGCTCATCCTGGGGACGCTCTTCATCAACCTGGCGGCCATCTACGGTGCGTGGTACTCGTATTCCGTGTTTCTGGTAGCGCTCCTCAAGGAGTTCGGCTGGAGCCGTTCCGTCGTTGCGGGCGGTTTCTCCATCTTCGTCTTGTTCCATGGCTCGCTCAGTCCCTTCATCGGCTCCGTCGCCGCGCGCACGGGCCCACGCCGCATCATCCTCGTCGGCATCTGTACCCTGGGCACTGGTCTGTTCCTGGCGTCGCTGACCACGGAATGGTGGCATCTCTATTTGGCGTTCGGCGGCGTCACGGCCGGCGGGATCGCCATGTCGGGCTGGCTCCCGTCGGTCCTGTGCGTCCGGGGGTGGTTCCCGTCCCGCGTCGGCACGGCCGTGGGCATCGCGTCCGCGGGCATCGGCGTCGGGATCTCGCTGCTCGTCCCCTTCACACAGTATCTCATCGACTGGGTGGGTTGGCGCTGGGCCATGCGGATCCTCGCTGTCCTCATCGTCGGCTGGGTCCTGCCTGCCACGCTGTGGCTGATCCGAGACCCCGACTCGCTGGAGGCGCCGACCGCCGTCCAGTCCAGCCGTGGATCGGCCGGCGCCGCCGGGCAGTGGACGCTCGCGCTGGCCGTGCGCGACGGTCGCTACTGGGCCCTGGCGGTTGTGCACTTCGCCGGAAACGTTGTCACGCAGATGCTGCTCGTCCATCAAGTCGCCTACCTGGTGGATCACGGCGTTTCCGCCTTCGGCGCCGCGACCGTCGGCGGCGTGGTGGGCGCGTCCAGCATCGTCGGCAAGCTGGCGTGGGGGTCGCTCTCGGATCGGGTCGGGCGGGAATTGGCGTACACCTTCGCGTTCACGTGCACGGCGGCCAGCGTGGGGGCCCTGTTTCTCGCCGGCCGCTACCCCGACACGCCCCTCCCATACGCATACGGCATCCTGATCGGTCTGGGCTATGCCGGCACGGCGCCTCTCACGCCGGCCGCGGCCAGCGATCTCTTCGGCGGGCCGCGCTTCGCGACGATCTTCGGCTCGCTGCACAGCCTGCTCTGCCTTGGCGCGGCGGCCGGGTCGTGGGGCGCGGGGAAGATCTACGACGGGACCGGAAGCTATGCCGGGGCCCTCTGGGTGGCGCTCGCGTGTTCCGTCGTCGCCCCGGCGATGATGTGGGTCGCCGCCCCGCGCCGTCCGCACCCACCGCCTGTGCGAAATGGCCGATGACCAATCCCAATGACTACAGAGTCTGTTCTGCATTGGTCATTGGCAATTGTTGATTGGTCATTCGTTGCACCGCGCGGTGGCTATCAACGACAGTGTCAGGAAAGGATGCATGACGAAACATAGAGAGGACGCCTGGGGCTGGGTCGTCGTCGGGGCCTCTTTCGTGACGATGGCCCTGCTCTATGGGCTCTGGTACAGCTACTCCGTCTTCCTGGTGGCCCTGCTCAAGGAGTTCGGCTGGAGCCGGTCCGTGACCGCGGGGGCCTTCTCCCTGTTCGCGCTCGTTCACGCCGGCGTCGGCCCGTTCTTCGGGCCGATCGCAGAGCGGTTCGGCCCGCGCCGAATCATTCTTGCTGGCGGGTGCGTGCTCGCGTTGGGCTTGCTTCTCGCGGGGCAGACGTCGCAACCCTGGCACCTCTACATTGCGTTCGGCTTCATCGCAGCCATCGGGATCGGCTTCAGCGGCTACGTGCCGCTGGTCATCCTGGTCCGGGGGTGGTTTCCGACGCGCATCGGCACGGCCGTCGGGATCGCCACCGCCGGCATCAGCATGGGCATCGCCCTCCTGATCCCGATCTGCCAGTTCCTCATCGACGAACTCGGTTGGCGCTGGGCTCTCCGCGTGCTGGCCGCCGCGGTGGTCGGCTGGTTGGTCCCCGCAACGCTCTGGCTGCTCCGCGAATGCCCGGCGGCCGAGACCTTCCGGCCGACGGCGAGTAAAGCCGAGCGTCCCGCCGTTGTGACCCCGCACTGGACCCTGTCGCTGGCGCTGCAATCGTGGCGCTTCTGGGGACTCTGCCTGGTCCTCTTCACCAGCAATAGTGCTATCACGCTGTTCATGGTGCACCAGGTGGTCTACCTCGTGGACCACGGCGTCCCACCGATGGTGGCGGCAACGGTGGGTGGCATTGTCGGCCTGATCAGCGTTGTCGGGAAGGCCGGCTGGGGATACCTGATGGACCGGACGCTGCGGGAACTCGTGTACACGCTGGCGTGCGTGAGCTTCATCCTGGCCATCGGGGGTTTGGTCCTGGCGGGTGCTTATCCGTTGTCGGCTCTGCCGTATATCTACGCCGTCGTGCTGGGGATCGGCTATGCCATCACCGCGCCGTTCACGCCGGCCGTCGCCAGCTCGCTGTTCGGCGGACCAGGCTTCTCCACCATCTTCGGAACAATCCACCTGTCGCTGGGGTTCGGCACCGCCGCCGGCGCCTGGGCCGGGGGAAAGATCTTCGATGTGACGGGCAGCTACACCGCGGCATTCTGGGGCGCCCTCGGCCTGACGTGCGTCTCCTGCGTCCTGCTCTGGGCCGTCGCCCCACGAAGGCCGAATCCGCCGCCAACCCCCAACGACCAATGACCAATCCCCATTGTCCAACCCGAGCAAGACTCGGCTCCACGCCAGTCACGCTCGTCACCGTCTCCGAATCGGCTTTGGTCATTTGAATGTAGTCTTTGGTCATCGGCCATGCCGTGCACATTCGAGGCGAACAGGACACAAGACGTGAGCAGGCCAATCGGATGAGAGCGTTAATGGAAAAGCGGCCGGGTACGCGCGCCTGGTTCATGGTGGCCACCACGTTTGTCACCCTCGTCGTGATCTACGGCATCTGGTACTCCTACGCGGTCTTCCTCGTGGCCCTCGTCCGGCATTTCGGCTGGAGCCGCTCGCTGGTGGCCGGCGCCTTCTCGTTCTTCGTTCTGGTCCACGGCGCGCTCGGGCCGGTTGTCGGCTGGATGGCGCGTCGTTTCGGCCCGCGCCGTCTCTTTCTGGCGGGCGCCCTCGTCATGGGGGCGGGTTTGATGCTGACCGCCGAGACCACCGAATGGTGGCATCTCTACCTGGCATTCAGCGGACTCACGGCTATCGGAATCAGCCTGGCGGGCTGGGTCCCGGCCGTCGTCCTGGTCCACGGTTGGTTCCCGAGCCGGTTCGCCACGGCGATGGGTGTTGCGTCGGCAGGCATCGGCGCAGGGATCCTGGCGCTGACTCCTCTGGCCCAGATCCTGATCGATACGTGGGGGTGGCGGTGGGCCTTGCGGGTGGAAGCGTTGTTGACGGTGGGATGGCTGCTGCCGGCGACCCGCTGGCTGATGCGGGATCCGCCGAACCCGACGGCGGCAGCGGTTGGCCCTGCCGGTAGCAGACCCAGCGCATCCTGGACGCTGGCAACCGCGGTGTGGACGTGGCGATTCTGGGGCGTGGCGGCGTTCTACTTCACGGGGAATTTTGCCACCCAGATGCTCATGGTGCACCAGGTGGCCTACCTGGTGGATCACGGCGTGTCGGCCATGGCCGCCGCCGCCGTTGGCGGCGCCGTGGGCCTGGTGAGCATCGGCGGCAAGGTGGGGTGGGGCGTGCTCTCGGACCGCGTAGGCCGCGAGCTGGCGTGCACGCTGGCCTTCGGCTGTGTGGCGGCCGCCATCGGAACGCTGGTGCTGGCGGGCAGCTATCCGGCGTCCCTGATTCCGTTCGTCTACGCCATCCTCATCGGGCTCGGCTATGCCGTGCTGTCCCCGGTGTTCCCCGCCGTGGCGGGCGACCTCTTCTCTGGGCCGGGGTTCTCCACCATTTACGGCATGCTCTATGCGGTCATCTGCCTGGGGCTCGCGGCCGGCGCCTGGTCGGCGGGGAAGATCTTCGATCTCACGGCCAGCTACGCCGCGGCGCTCTGGATTGCTCTGGCCATGGCGGTACTCACCCCCGCCATCCTCTGGGTCGTCGCCCCCCGCCGCCCGAATCCGCCGCCGGCCGGACGGTGACGCGAGCGATCAGCCGTCAGCGGTCAGCCATCGGCCCTGGGCTAAACAAGTGGGGCCGGAGAGCAGGTGTCGGAGGCCCCAATCTCCTCAGCTCCCCGCTGCCCGGCCCCTGATCTCCGCCAAACGGCTACCCTCTGCCCGCTGCTCTTCCCCCCATCGCAAAGCGCATAGGGCATGGCGCATAGCGTCCGCCCCTCTAATTTGGCGCTATGCCCTCTGCGCTTTGCCTCTTCGTTCGCTGGCGGCTGTTTCCTGCCAACGCCTATACCTTGTACGCCTTCTTTACCAGCCGGTACGCCGTATCCTGAATCATCTCCTCGGCGTCCTCCATGTCCACGATGCCCCGGACCACCAGGCCGGCGATCCAGTTGGCATCCACACGCCGCGACAGGTCATGTCGCGCCGGGATAGAGGGGTACGCGCGGGTGTCGTCGTTGAATCCCACGGTATTGGCCAGGCCGGCCGTCTCGATGACCAGCTCGCGGAACCTCTCCATGCCGTTCAGGCTGTCGAAGAACCACCAGGGGGGGCCGAGGCGGAGCGCGGGATAGTGACCGGCCAGCGGGGCCAGCTCCCGCGAGTAGGTGGACTCGTCAAGATTGAACAGGATCAACGTCAGACGGGTCTCGTTGCCGAATTTGCCGAGGAGCGGTCGCAGGTTCCGCGTGAACTCGCTGGCGGTCGGGATATCTGCGCCCATGTCGGTCCCGAAGCGCTCGTAGAGGAGCGGGTTGTGGTTCCGGAAGGAGCCGACGTGAAGCTGCATGACCAGCCCGTCCTCGATGCTCATGCGGGCCATCTCCATGAGCATGTGGCCGGTGAAGAGCGTCGCGTCCTCCGCCGTCGCCTTCCCGGCCAGCGCCCGCCGGAAGATGGTCTCGGCCTGGCGCGGAGACAGCTCGCCGGTGTAGGCCGTCACCGCCGCATGATCCGTCGCGGTGGCCCCCATCCGCTTGAAGAAGGCCCGCCGATTCTCGAGCGCGGCGATATAGGTCTTGTAGTTCTTGACCTCGACCTTGCTGACCGCGCTCAACGCCTGGATGTTCTTGCGCCAGTTGGCGGCATCCAGGTTGACGACGGCGTCGGGCCGGAAGCACGGCACGACCCGGCCCTTCCAGCCGGACTTTCGGATGGTCTGGTGGTGCGGCAACGGGTCCGTGGCCGCATCGGTCGTGGACATGAACTCGATGTTGAAGCGCTCGAACATGGCCCGCGGCCGGAACTCCGGCGTGGCCAGCTTCGCGGCGATCTGATCGTAGATCCGCTGGGCGGATTCGCCGCAGAGCTTTTCCTCCACGCCGAAGACGGAGAGCAGTTCGTGGGCCAGCCACATCCCGGTGGGCGTGGCCCGGAAGAGATGGAAATGATCGGCGAAGGTCTGCCAGACCTTTCGGTGGTCCTTCGCGACCTTGCTGCCGTCCTTCCGCGGAATCCCCAGCGACTCCATCGGCACACCCTGGGAATAGAGCATCCGGAAGACGTAATGGTCGGGAACGATCAGGAGGTCGGCGGGCGACCCGAAGGAGTAGTCCGGATCCGCGAACATGCGCGGGTCCACGTGGCCGTGGGGGCAGATGAGCGGCAGGTTTGCAACCTGCGTGTACAGGCGCTGGGCGACCTCCTTTTGACGCGGATCGGGGCCGAAATACCGATCGTCGGGCAGGTGCACTTTGTTCGCCATGGTCTGTGGCCTCCGTTTCTTGTCCACGTGGCTGGGCGCTTCCGGCCGCCGGCGGGAACACTCGTTACCGTCGGAAACACGCATCGCGGCACGCCGAGCGATCTCACGGCGCGAGGATCTGCTTCAGCAGGTCATTCACCAGCTTCGGGTTCGCCTTGCCCTTCGTCGCCCGCATCACCTGGCCGACCAGGAAGTTGAACGCCGACTCCTTGCCGCCCCGGTACTCGGCGACTGGGCCGGCATGCTTTTCAACCACGGCCCGGACGATCGCCTCGACCTCGCCGGCATCCGTGATCTGCCCGCCCTTCGTCGAGAGGATGTCCGCCGGATCGGCCCCGGAGGCGTACATCTCGTCGAAGAACTCCTTGGCCATCTTGCCGCTGATCGCGCCTTTCGCCAGCAGTCCCAGGAGGGCCGCCAGCCGCTCCGGCGGGATCGGACTCCGGGTAATGTCCTTGCCGTCCTTGTTGAGGCGGCCGAGCAACTCCACCATCACCCAGTTGCTGGCGACCTTGGGTTCGTTCTGCGCGCGGACGCACGTCTCGTAGTACTCGGCAAGCTCCTTGCTCGCGGTGAGCACGCCGGCATCGTACTCCGGAATGCCATACTCCCGCACGAAGCGACGCCGCTTCGCCTCGGGCAGCTCCGGCAGCTGACGCCGGATCTCTTCGATCCAGGCCGGCTCGACCACGAGGGGAACGAGGTCGGGGTCCGGGAAATACCGGTAGTCGTGCGCGTGCTCTTTGCTTCGCATGGACAGGGTAATTTCCTGATCCGCGTTCCAGAGGCGGGTTTCCTGGACGAGCGTTTCGCCGTCCTTCAGTGCCTTGATCTGGCGCCTGATCTCGTAGTCGAGCGCCCGCTGGACGTTCCGGAAGGAGTTCATGTTCTTGACTTCGACCTTGACCCCAAGCTCCGTTGCGCCGACCAGCCGGACCGACACGTTGGCGTCGCAGCGGAAGCTCCCCTCCTCCATGTTCCCGTCGCACACCTCCAGATAGACGAGGATCGCCCGGAGCGTGCGCAGGTACTCGGCCGCCTCCTCGGGCGTGCGCAGGTCCGGCTCGCTCACGATCTCCATCAGGGGGACGCCGCAGCGGTTGTAGTCCACCAGGCTGGACTCCGCCTCTTCCATGATCCCCGCGTGCACCAGCTTGCCCGTGTCTTCCTCCAGGTGCACCCGCCGGACGCCGATCTGCCGTTCCACACCGTTCAGGACGAAGGCAACGTAGCCGTGCTCAGAGAGCGGCAACTCGTACTGCGAGATCTGATAGGCCTTGGGGAGATCGGGATAGAAGTAGTTCTTGCGCGCGAAGCGCGACATGGGCGCAATGGTGCCGTGCAGCGCCAGCGCCGTCCGGATGGCGTACTCGACGCCTCGGCGGTTGATGACCGGCAGCACGCCCGGCATGCCAAGGCAAATGGGGCACGTGTGCGTGTTGGGCGGCGCGCCGAAGGTGGAACTGCAGCCGCAGAACATCTTGGAGCGGGTGAGGAGTTCGGCGTGGACCTCCAGGCCGATGACGGCTTCGAACTCGGGCATGGTCACCCCTGGGCAGGAAGACAGAAGAGCTATCAGCTATCAGCGGTCAGCTTTCGGCCTTTGGCCTTTCGGAGGCTGATTGCTGATAGCTGACAGCTGATCGCTCACTCAATCCCATAGCGCGTGCGTCTCGAATTGGTAATGCGCGGCGGCGCGGTGCTTCTCGCCGATGGCCAGGCTCCAGGACGACTGGTCGCCCGAGCGCAGGTCCCCCACGCTGACGCGTTGCGTTCCCAGCGACTTCTTCTTCTTGTCGAGGAACTTGACGATCACCGTGACGTCGCGGGCCGGACGCTTGCTGAAGTTCTTGACGGTTCCCTTCAGCGTGTCCAGCCATCGCTCGTGATCGAGCACCACGAGGTCGCGACCTTTGGCGGTGGCCGCCCAGGCCGGCCGCGCGACGGCCACGGCGGCGATGACGACCACAACACCGATGGCGACCCACCATCCGGTTCGACTGTGGAGTCGCATGCCCCCCTCCTACAGGCTCGGCCGGCAAGTCCGCCACGGCGTCGCCTGCTCGTAGGCATGAGCCGTTCTCAGGATCGTGCTCTCGTCGAACGGCTTCCCGAGGATCTGTAGGCCGATCGGCAGGCCTGCGGTCGTGAAGCCGCAGTTGACGCTGATGCCGGGCACACCGGCCAGGTTCGCCGAGATGGTGAAGACGTCCGCCAGGTACATCTGGAGCGGATCGTCCGCCTTCTCGCCGATCCGGAAGGCCGCCGTCGGCGAGGTCGGCGTCACGATCACGTCGCAGGACGCGAATGCCTGGGTAAGATCCCGCCGGATCAGCGTCCGCACCTTGAGCGCCTTGAGGTAATACGCGTCGTAATAGCCGGCGCTGAGCGCATACGTCCCCAGCATGATGCGCCGCTTCACTTCGGGGCCGAACCCCTCGTGGCGCGTCTTCATGTACATGTCGATCAGGTGCTCGGACTTCGGCGTGCGGTAGCCGTACTTGACGCCGTCGTAGCGTCCGAGGTTCGAACTTGCCTCGGCCGTGGCCACAAGGTAGTAGGTGGCGATGGCGTACGCGGTGTGCGGCAGATCCACGGGCACCCGGACCGCTCCAAGCCCTTCCAGAGCCCTGATGGCCTCGTGCACCGCGGCCTCGACCTCCGCCTCGATACCATCGATGAAGTACTCAGCGGGTATCCCGATCCGGAGACCGCGCAGGTCGCCGCCGAGTGCCGCCTCGTAATCGGGGACCGGCACGGCCGCCGACGTCGAATCCATGGGATCATGACCCGCGATGGCCCCGAGGAGGATCGCCGCATCCCGGGCATCCTTCGCCATGGGACCGATCTGATCGAGGGACGACGCGAACGCCACCAGGCCGTACCGCGAGACCCGCCCGTAGGTCGGCTTGAGCGCCGCGATCCCGCAGAACCCGCCCGGCTGCCGGATGGAGCCCCCCGTATCCGTCCCCAGCGCCCCGGCGCACATGTCCGCCGCCACGGCCGCGGCAGATCCTCCGCTCGAGCCGCCCGGAACACACGCGAGGTCCCAGGGGTTCCGCGTCGTCTGGAAGGCCGAGTTCTCCGTGGACGACCCCATGGCGAATTCGTCCATGTTGGTCTTGCCCAGCACCACCGCGCCGGCGGCGCGCAGCCGCTCGATGACGGTGGCACTGTACGGCGGTACGAAGTGTTCCAGGATCCGAGACGAGCACGTCGTCGGGACGCCCTGTGTACAGATCACGTCTTTGACGGCGACGGGTATCCCCGGCAGCGCGGGAAGGGAAGCCTTCTTTGCCTGCATCGCCTGATACTGCTCGGCCGCGCGCAGAGCCTCCTGCCGGGTCACGCGGTTGAAGGCGTGCACGCGCCCCTCGACTGCGTCGATGCGGTCGAGATAGCTCTTCACGGCGTCGACCGGTGACACCTCGCGCTTCCGGATGAGGTCCCGCAGCTCATGAATGGTCAGTCGGTGCAGTTCCACACTCTCGTCTCCACATGCAATCGGTCACCGCGCGCTGCTTGTTCTGATCTCACCCTCTTCCCGCTTCCCAAGTCGCACTCCGCAGTCCGCAATCGGCAATCGGCAATCGAAAATCGACAATCCGCTCAGTCCTCGATGATCCGCGGCACACGAAAGAACACATCCTCGCGGTCCGGCGCATTGGCCAGGGCGTCCTCCCGGTCGAGGGAGGGTCGGACAACATCCTCACGCATGACGCTGACCATCGGAATGACGGTCGCTGTCGGCTCGACGTCGCTCGTGTCCAGGGCGTTCAGCTTGTCCATATACCCCAGGATTGCGTCGAGTTGGACCGTCATCCGCTCCTTCTCCTCCTCGCTCAGCTCCAGTCGCGCCAGCCGCGCCACGTGCTCCACTTCCGCCCGCGTGATTTTCGCCACGGCCTCTCCTTCGGTAAAGGCAGGCAACTGGGCAATTGGGCGACTCGGCAACTCGGAAGTGCGAAGAGCTCGCCTTCCGAATTGCGCAATGCCCAAGTTGCCGAATTGCCAAATTGCCGAACTACGCGCGATCCAACTGCACGAAGCTCGCTGCGAGCTTTTTCCGGCCCACACCGGCGAAGGTGACGACCACCTTCAGGTCCTCGCCTTCGCCGATTCGCTCCTTGATCGTGCCGACACCCCACTCCGGGTGGCGTACGCGCATCCCCACCTGCAGGTTGTCGACGAACGCCGTCTCCGGTTGATATTCCAGGTCTCGTCTCTGGACTGGGGGCTGGGGACTGGGGGCTGGGGAATGCAGCCCGAACCCCTGACGCCTAACCCCTGACGCCTGTAGCATCCCGAGCCCATTCCACCGCCGCACCAGCCGCTCCGGCACTTCGTCGAGAAATCGGGACGGAAGGTTGTAGCTGTCGTTGTTGTAGAGCCGCCGGGACAGCGCAGAGGAGAGGAACAGCTGCTGTCTGGCGCGGGTCATGCCGACGTAGCACAGGCGCCGCTCTTCCTCCAGCTCATCGTCATCGCTCAGCGCACGGGCGTGCGGGAACACTCCCTCTTCCATCCCGGTGATGAAGACCACCGGGAACTCCAGCCCTTTGGCCGAATGGAGCGTCATCAGCGTTACCGCCCCCGTTCCCTCCGACATCTCGTCGATGTCAGCGATCAGGGCCACACTATCCAGGAAGGCCTGCAGGCTCCGGTCCTCGCTGCGCTCCAGAAACTCCCGAGCGGCGGACACCAGCTCCTGCAGGTTCTCCATGCGGGTTTCCGCCTCGATGGTGCCTTCGTTCTTCAGATCGGCCAGGTAGCCTGTGGTGTCCAGGAGCTCCACAATGAGCTCCGGCACCGTCACGACCTCCAGCTTGGCCCGCGTCCTCTCGATCAGCGCCACCAGGTCACCGAGGGCCTTCAGGACCTTGGGGCCGAGAATTTTTCGGTCGGCGATGCGCTTGGTGGCTTCCCAGATCGACACGCGCTCGGCTTGCGCCAGGCCCTCCAGCTTTTCGACCGTCGCCGACCCGACCCCGCGGGCAGGAACGTTGACGATACGCTTGAAGCTCTGTGCGTCGTCGGGATTCGCCACCAGCCGGAGATAGGCCACCAGGTCCTTGACTTCTTTCCGCTCGTAGAAGCGCAGCCCGCCGACGATCACGTACGGCGTGAGGTCGCGCCGCAGCGCGTCTTCCAGGACGCGTGACTGGGCGTTGGTCCGGTAGAAGACGGCGAACTCGTCCAGCGAATGCCCGTGCTCTGCCGCCAGGTCGCGGATGCGCTGCGCGACGAAGTCGGCTTCCGCCTGCTCGTCCCGGGCACTGTAGACGACGATCGGCTCGCCGTCCGGGTTCTCCGTCCAGAGCGTCTTCCCCTTCCGGCCGAGATTGTGCGCCACCACGTCCCCGGCGGCGTCCAGGATATTTTGAGTCGAGCGGTAATTCTGCTCCAGCTTGATCACCCGGCACCCCGGGTGGTCCCGCTCGAAGTCCAGGATGTTGTTGAGGTCCGCCCCGCGCCAGCGATAGATGGACTGGTCGTCGTCTCCCACCACGCAGAGATTGCCGTGCCGGCGGCTGAGAAAGTTGACGATCTGGTACTGCGCGTGGTTGGTGTCCTGATACTCGTCCACCAACACGTAGCGCCAGAGGTTCTGGTAATACTCCAGGACGTGTGGCCGATCCCGGAACAGGAGGACTGTCAGCATCAGAAGGTCGTCGAAGTCCACCGCGTGGCTAGCCTTGAGGCGCTCCTGGTACAGGCTGTAGATCTTCGCCGTCCGCTCCTCCGTGAAATCCGCCGCCATCCCGGCGTACTCGCCCGGGGTGAGCATCTCGTTCTTCGCCCGGCTGATCCTCGCCGCCACCGCGCGAGGGCTCATCGCCCGCTCGCTCAGGTTCAGCCCCTTCAGGCAGTCCTTGATCAGGCCGAGTTGATCGGCGTCGTCGTAGATCACGAAGCTGTGCCGGAATCCCAGCTCGGCATGCCATTTCCGGAGGATGCGGACGCAGGTAGAGTGAAACGTCCCCAGCGCGACGTTCAGGCCGCGCGCGCCCAAGAGCTGCTCGACGCGCTTCCGCATCTCGTCGGCGGCCTTGTTCGTGAACGTCACCGCCAGGATCTGCCACGGCTGCAGGCCGCGACGCGCGATCAGGTAGGCGATACGCCGTGTGATGACGCGGGTCTTGCCGGACCCGGCGCCGGCCAGGATCAAGAGCGGGCCGTCACCGTGCTGAACCGCCTCTTGCTGAGGCGGATTGAGGTCGGACAGAACGGGATCTTCGAGCATGAGACGATCGGTTCCTATGGTTACGCTGCCAGCCGCCAGTTTGCGCCAGTCAGCCGAAGTCAAAGCGAGGTGGTGTTCGGCGAGCGCTTTTCAGGTACTCCGCGGTCGCGCTTTCTTGCTGAAAGCCGGTCGCTGAGAGTTCACCGCATCTTTCTTGGAGTACGGCCACACCTCTCCACAGAACACAGCGCCATCGCGCAATCCAGCGTCGTGGCGAGCCGCCAGGGCGGTGGCATTATAGATCAGCCCGCAGGAGGGAAAAACACAAAAACCCGGGACGTCTCGCGCGTTGCGTCGCCTGTGGCGCCGTTCGAGATCGGTCCGGGCGGCCTATCCCTTCTCAGCTTTCTCGGCGGCCTCCGGAGCTTGCCAGATGCGATAGCGGACTTCGTAGCCGATGGGCGCGTAGACAACGATGGGCAGGCGACTGTTGTATCGCACAAGAAGAGGAGTAGCGGCGACGAAGGTCTTGACCATAGGGGCTCCCGGCGGCGGAGCCATCATGGTGCTCATGGTCGCGGAGGAGTCGGTCACTTCGTAGTAGGTGTACCCCCACCCCGACAGCGGGCGCGGTTCGATGGTGTTCCCGAGTCGGACCACATTGACCCCGTCGGTCAGCATCTCTTTGCCGACGATGATCTCCACCCGGAAGGCATCTTCCTCCACGCGTTCCTTATCCGAGAGCACAATCACGAAACGTTCCATGCCTTCCTTGGCCGGCGGAAACGCCTTCAGCTCGGGATGCTCCGCGCCAAAGGCCGACACGCTGAACAGCGCGAGCGCGATAATCGCCACAACCGACAATGCGTTCCTCATAGTGTCTCGCGCTCCCCGGTTCTGTGGCGGTCCGCCGGCACGCTGAACATGTGTACCGAAACGGCGCGCGGCCGACGCCTTGCCATTAGCGGGATGCCAAAGAAACGTGTTTGTGACAGGACTGCTCAAAAAGGTCCAAATACAAAGCGCCGTCGCCCATCCTTACGGACGAGTACCCGCAGCCGAGTAACCGCTACGCCACGTTTACCCAGCGGCCGGTGGCCGAGGACTCGTAGATGCCCAAGACGATCTTGAGCGCCTTCAAGCCCTCTTCACCGCTGACCGGGGACGGTTTGCCGGCTTGGATCGTTGCGATGATGTCGGCGAGTTGTGCCCGATGCCGTTCGTGGGAGATCACGGGCGACGCGGATCCCCCGACGGATACCGGCTGCGGGTCCACATAATCGGCCTCGCCGCAGCCTTCCACCTTCCAGGACGTGACGAAGCCGCCTTCCAGAGTGACGGAACCCTTCTGGCCGTGAATCTCCAACCGCTCTTTGAAGCCGGGCTGGACCGCCGTGGTGCCTTCGATGACGCCGACCGCCCCGCTCAGGAATTCCACCGTCGCGATCCCGAGATCCTCGCTCTCAATCCCGTGGGTGGACGTTCGCACCAACCCCGAGACCCGCTTGGCGCCGCCCATGAACCACTGGAGAAGGTCGATCGTATGGATCGCCTGATTGATGAGGGCTCCCCCGCCGTCAATGGCCTTGGTCCCCCGCCAGGGGCTGGACGCGTAGTACTGGGCGGAGCGCCACCACTTGATGTACGCATCGCCGAGGACAAGCTTCCCCAGGACCCCGCCATCCAGGGCCTTTCGCACCTTCTGGGATGCCGGCGAGTACCTGTTCTGGAAAACAACGGAGAGGTAGCGGCCCGCCTTGCGACAGGCTTCAATGAGGCTCCGCGCCTTGTCCTCCGTGACATCAATCGGCTTCTCGACGATCACGTGCTTGCCGGCTTCCGCGGCCTTGATGCCGTATTCTGCATGATAGCCTGAGGGCAGCGCGATGACCACGGCGTCCACCGCCGGGTCCGCCAGCAGCTCCTGGTAGTTCTTATAGCCGCGGATCTGGTGCTGTGCCGCGAATTGCTGCGCCCGCTCCGGCGAGCGACTCCACGCGCCCACTGCCCGAGCGCCAGGAATCTCTTTGAGAGCAGTCACGTGCACCCCGCCGATCATGCCGCACCCCACCACCGCTACCCCGATTGTTGCCATGGCCATCCCCTATCTCGCAGCTCGCCGCGCGCCGTCGTGAGGTTTGCTTGCCGGGCAAAGGATCGCTCTGTCGCAACCTATCAACTGGTTCCCTTACGTGTCAAGGCAGATAGCCCCATCGCCGCGGTTGCAGGCTTGCGCGCCCCGCAACGGCGTACGGAGGCCGGCCGAAGGCGGGCGTGCTCAAAGCCAAAGGCTGTGCTAGACTTCTCGTCGGTTCGGCATGCGGTTGACGTCACTGTGCGGCGAACACGCTTCAGGGCGCCTCGTTTCATTGCGAACCCCTTACCATTTCACGAGAAGGCGAGGCCCCATGACCTTCGATCTCGCGTTCATCGGCCATTACACGAAGGATACGATCGTCTACCCCGGCGTGACGCGCGTCGTGGACGGCGGTGCGTTCAATTACGGGGCGAACGTGGCGGCGCGCATGGGACTCCGGGTCGCGGTGGCGACGCGGCTGGCCCGTGAGGACTGGCATGTGGTGAAGTCGCTGGAGGCGGTCGGCGTGACCGCGTTTGCGAAGGCGACGCCGTACTCCACCTGCCTTCGATTGATCTATCCCACGAACAACCTGGACCAACGCACGATCGAGTTGACCAGATCGGCCGGCCCCTTCACCCTGGAAGAGATCGCGCCCCTGGAGGCGAGGGCATACGCCGTCGGCGCCTCGGTCCGCGGCGAGGTGTCCACCGAGATCGTCGCAGCGCTCGCCGCCAAAGGCGGAATTCTCGCGGTGGACGTGCAGGGATTCCTGCGCGTCGTTCGGAACGGCACCCTCGTCTCCGATGGCTGGCCCGGTAAGGAAGCCATCCTCCGGCACGTGACCGTCCTAAAGACAGATGCCGTCGAGGCGGAGCTGATCACCGGGGAATCCGATCGCTACGCCGCCGCCAGGGCCCTTGCCGCCTTTGGGCCGAAGGAGGTCTTGCTCACCTATGGCGGAGGCGTCCTCGTGTACCACGACGGCGGCTTCCACGAAGCGCCGTGGGCGCCCGAGGCGGTGCGCGGGCGCAGCGGCCGCGGCGACACCTGCACGTCCTCTTATCTCTCCCGGCGCCTCACGGCCCCACCGGCGGACGCCGTCGTGTGGGCCGCCGCCGTCACCAGCCTGAAACTGGAAGCGGAGGGTCCCTTCCGCCGCGACCTGAAAGACGTCGAAACGCTGTACAACCGATTGCGCCGCGACCGCTGACTGCCGCCGCCCGGACACGGCCGGGCGGAGCGTTCAACCAAAGCGAGCACGCGAGGGCGACGGACAACACGCCGCGTACTGCGGAGCCCCCGGAGCGGTGCCCGCCTGGGGGGGGTACCCAACCGACGGATGAGTCTTGCGCATCGTCGTCCGGACCGAACTGAGACTCTGACTTCACCGTATCGCTGGCACAAAGCGCTAGCAGGCTATCACTGACAGGAGGAGCAAATGGATCTCGGCATCGCGGGACGCGTGGCAATTGTCACAGGCGGGAGCCGCGGCATCGGCCGGGCTGTGGCGGAGCGGCTGTGTCGCGAGGGGGCCCATGTCGCTGTGTGCGCGCGCAATCAGGGCTCGCTCGCGGACGCGCAGCGGGCGATCGAGGCCGTCGGCACGGGACGCGTTCTGACCGTCGAGGCGGATCTGACGGAGCCGGAAGCGGCCGGGCGAGTCGTGGACGCGGCGGTGGCGGCCTGGGGTCGGATAGATATCCTGGTGAACAATGCCGGCGCTGCGCGCGGCCTTCCTTTCGACGAACTCACGCACGAGCGCTGGCTGGAGAACATGCAACTCAAGCTCTTCGGCTACCTCCGGATGGCCCGGCTGGTTCTCCCGCACCTACGAAAGAACGGGTGGGGTCGCATCGTGAACATCGCGGGAGTGGCCGGCCTCCAGCCGAGCGCGGTCGCCATGCCGGTCGGCTTGAACAATGCCGGCATCCTGAACGTCATGAAGGCACTGTCCGATGCCGAGGCGGCCAACAATATTCTGGTGACGACCGTCTGCCCGGGGCCGATCCTGACAGAGCGACAGACGACGCTCCTGCAGGACGCGGCGCGGGCGAAAGGGACCACCATCGAGGCCGCTCAGCGCGAAGCTACCACCGCGATTCCCCTCCGGCGCATGGGACGGCCCGAGGAAGTGGCCGATGCGGTGGCCTTCCTCGCGTCCGAGCGGGCGAGCTATATCACCGGCAGCCTCGTCATCGTGGACGGCGGGCTCCACCGTTCGATGATCTAAAGAGGACCGGACGGCATCGGTGGTAAAGGCCCTTGTGCGGCTTGTGCCTCTAAACGGGATCGCCGGGGGGCGGGGGGCCCGGGGGGGCGTCACCAGTGACTTACGCACGCGACCTGGCACCATGCTCTTGTCCGGGCTGCTCCATCGGCTCAGCACCAGCGGCACATCGGTGTCCGGCTTGCGTCTGCCGGCCATGGCACTGCGCAGCATAGCGGAGTGGCTGCTCCGGGGGAAGCGAGTTTCTTCCGTCATTGCCCTCGCCGCGGCGGGTCTGGGTTGGGGCTCTTGTGGCCAACTCCCGCCGGGCTCACCGCACGATCACGCCCGCGCTCAGGAATCCGCCGTCCACGTAGAAGATCTGCCCGGTGATGTAGCCCATATCCGGCCCGACCAGCTTCGCCACCGCCGCAGCGCAGTCGTCCGGCGTCCCGAGCCGTCCTATCGGGATCCGCTCGAGCCGCTTGGCAAGCGCCTCGGGCGATACGTTGGTCAAGGTGTACGGAGATTCGATGACGCCCGGCGCCATCACGTTGACCGTGATGCCGTGCGGGCCGAGGTCGCAGGCCATCGCCTTGGTCAGCGAATGGATGGCCCCTTTGGCCGCCGTGTAGGCGGCGAAGGGGGCGTTGTAGGCCTCGGCCACGATGGAGCCGATATTGACGATCCGCCCCCACTTTCGCGGGGCCATTTGCCTGGCCGCCGCCAGGCTGCAGTAGAAGTAGCTGTCAACGCATCCGGCGAATGTCTTCCGCCAGTCCGCGTAGGTCGTCTCCAGGAACGTGGCGCGCACGCGCCAGGCGGTGCCATTGACGAGGATGTCCGTGGGGCCGAGCCGCGCTGCGACCCGCCCGAAGAACGCCTCGACCGCCTCGGGAACCGTGAGGTCGAGCGCCTCGGCCATGAACGTCGCCTTTTCTTCCTGCAGCGCTGCCGCGACCTTCTCCACCTTGGCGGGCGTGTGTCCGGTCACCGCCACCGCGGCGCCTTCCGCCGCCAGGCGCAGGGCGATGGCCTGGCCCAGCGGGCTGGTCACACCGGTGACGACCGCAACTTTTCCTGCAAGTGTCATCGCGTAATCCCCCGTCGCTGCATGTCGCCTCCGTCCGCCGTCATCTGCCCATGATGAGATTCGGGAGCAGGGTCACGAGCCCCGGCACGTAGGTGATGAGGCCAAGCACCACCAGCAGCGCCAGCATGAAAATGGCGCACTCCCGGGTGAACTCGGCCACCGACACTTTGGCGAGACTCACCATGACGTACAGCGTCATTCCGACCGGCGGCGTAAGCAGTCCGATCATGAGATTGAGCGTCAATACCACGCCGAAATGCACAGGGTCGATCCCGACCTTGGTGATGAGATCCATGAGCACCGGCGTCAGGATCACCAGAAGGGCGGTCGTCTCCATGAGGCAACCGAGGATCAAGAGCAGCACGTTGACCATGAGCAGGATGATCCAAGGCTCCTGGGAGAGGGACAGGAAAAGGTCGGTCAGCCGCTGCGGGACTCCCTCGCGGGCCAGCAGCCAGCCGTAGAGTCCCGCGCTGGCGATGATGAACGTGATCTTGGCCGTATTTCCCGCGACCGTGGCGAGAATCTGGAAGAGCGCGGCGGGCGTGAGCTCCCGGTAGTACAGCGTGGACAAGAGCACCGCGTAGACCACGGCCACGACAGCCGCCTCGGTGGGGGTCACGATTCCGCTAAAGATGCCCCCCAGAATGATGAACGGGAAAAGCATGACCGGAATCGCCCGCCAGATGCTCGTCAGAGCGTCCGAAAGGCGTGGCCAGCCCTCGGCACGATAGCCGCGCCGCTTGGCCACGACGTAGACGGCAGCCATCATGACGACGCCCATGAGGACGCCGGGAAGCACGCCGCCGAGAAACAAGCGACCCACCGATACGCCGGTGATTCCACCATAGATGACGAAGGGAATGCTCGGCGGGATGACCGGGCCAATCGTGGACGCGGCTCCCACGAGCGCAGCCGAGAAAGTCTTGGGATACCCGGCCCGCTCCATGGCTGGAATCAGAATCGTCCCCGTACCCGTCGCATCCGCCACGGCCGATCCGGACATTCCGGCCATGATCATGTTCGTGACGACGGTCACGTGTCCGAGACCGCCCCGGATGCCTCCCACCAGGGCCTGCGCCAGGTCCACCAGCCGCTGTGTGATACCCCCACGGTTCATCAACTCGCCGGCCAGGAAGAAGAAGGGGATCGCCAGAAGGACGAAGGAGTCCACCCCGACGGTCACGCGTTGTGCGACCACCACGAGTGGAATGTCGCCCCGCAGGAGCAGGTAGGCGACCGAGGCGCCTGTCATGGCGACCGCCACGGGAAACTCCAGGGCCAGCAGGAGCAGCAGGACCCCCACCAGGACCAGCGCCATCATGGTCGGCGCTCCCGTGAGGCGTCGTCCGAGCCTGGCGTTCGCCGCGCGTCGCGCCAGTGCTCCACGACGGCGACGATCATCAGGGACGCGCCCAGCGGCAGCGACAGGTAAAGGTAGCCTCGCGAGATCTCCAAGGCGGGAAATTCCAGACCCCAGGTCGTGATGCAGAGTTGAACCCCCTGCCACACGAAGAGTCCAAGCACACACAGGACGACGACGTCCACCACGTGACCGATGGCGCGGCGCACCGGCAGCGGGACGAAAACGGCGAGGGTGTCTATGGCAATGTGGGAACGTGATCGACAACCGACGTATGCGCCCACGAACGTGATCCAGGCGAAGAGCAGCGACGCCAGTTCTTCGCTCCAGGTCACCGGACTGTTCAGCACGTACCGGAGCACGACACTCGCGAAGACCAAGACGGTCATCGCGCCGAGAACCAGCGCTAAAACGCCGTTGACGGTTCGATCGAGCAACGAGCGCATCTCGGAAGCCCCAAGCGCTCAGCAATCAGCATTCAGCTCAGAACCTGACTGGCCCTGGCTGAACGCTGACCGCTGATCGCTGATCGCTAGCAGCTAATCTCACTTCACCGCCTGGATCTTCTCGTACAAGCCCGGCTCCCACTTCTCCGAGACCTTCTTCCAGACGTCCTTGGTGGCCTCGCGGAAGGCCTTCACGTCGGGCTGCACGACGGTCATACCCTTCTCTTTCAGCTTGTCGAGCCCTTCCTTCTCGCTCTTGAGGATGAGGTCGTTCTGGAAGGTCCCGGCATCGTAGGCGGCTTCCGTCAGGATTTTCCGATACTCCGGCGAGAGCCCCTGGTAGAACCTTTCGTTGATGACGATGGCTTGGTTCTGCGTAATATGCGCGGTGAGCATCACGTACTTCTGCACCTCGAAGAACTTGTTGTTGTAAATGACAAACGGCGGGTTCTCCTGGCCGTCGATCACACCGCTCTGCAACCCGAGATACACCTCCTTGAAGTCCATGGTCGTGGGATTGGCCCCCATGGCCTTGATGGTCTCCAAGTAGATGGCCGTCGGTTGCACCCGGATCTTCATACCCTTGAGATCCTCGGGCTTATAGATGGCCTTGGTCTTGGTCGTCAGATACCGATTCCCGAACAACCAGCCGAAATCCAGAACCCGCATCCCCTTCGCCTTCACAAGCCGCTCGGCCAGGCCCTGGCCGACGGGACCCCGAACCGTCTTCATCATGTGGTCCACGTCGCGCCACACGTACGGTGCGGCGAAGGCTTCGAGATCCGGGAGGAAACGCCCCACGGACCCCGCGCTCCCCTCGAACATGTGGACCGTGCCGAGCTGGACGCCCTCCAGCAGCTCCTGCTCCGTCCCGAGCTGGGAAGCGGGGAAGATCTGCACCTCGACCTGCCCTTTCGTGCGCTCCCCGACGAGGTCGGCGAACTTCTTGAGGCCGGTCTGGACGATGTCGGTCGTCGCCTGGACGTTCCCCAGCTTGATCACGACCTGCCCCGCGTGTGCCGGAACCCACCCCAGAAGAGTGACCGCGATCGCAAGCATCATGCCCACCACCAGTGCGCGCTTCATGGCTCCTCCTTCCGCCGGCTCCGCCGGCGACGCTCATTGCGGAATCGTCTCTTTCCCCATTCGCCGTGTCGTTGGTTCGGTCGCCCCTGCTCCTCTGCGCCCCCGCGCCCCAGCCGCTCCTTACAGCCCCTTCCCTGCCAGCGCCGCGGCCATCGTGATGGCACGAGCGACCATGTTGTGCTTGGCGATTCCCTTCCAGGCGATGTCGTACGCCGTTCCGTGCGGCGTCGTCACCACCGGGACCGGCATCCCGAGAAACAGGCTGACGCCTGGCTGGTCGCGCCCGATAATCTTTCGCCCGATGTTTGCCTGGTCGTGGTACATGAGAACGAGGCCCTGGTAATCGCCTCGGAGGGCCAGCGGGAACGCGCTGTCTGGCGGCACCGGACCTGCCACATTGAACCCCTCGGCCTTGGCCTGCTGGATCGCGGGGGTGATGACGTCGATCTCCTCCCTCCCGAACATGCCGCCTTCACCGCAGTGCACGTTGAGCGCCACCACACCGATCTTGGCCGGATCCACCTTCGCCGCCTTCAGGACCTTGTCCAGGCTCCGGATCTTGGCCAGGACCGCCGCTTTCGTGATCAGGTCGGGAATGGCGCGGAAGGCCACATGGAAAGTGACCGGCGTCGTCCAGATCCCGGCCACCTCGCCCACTTGATACGCCTCTCCCTTGGCGAAACACTCCTCGAAGTACGTCATGTCATCCATGGCCTTGTAGCCGGCCATGTGGAAGGCCTCCTTGTTGAAAGGGGCAGATGTGATCCCCGCAACGTCCCCGGCCTTGGCCAGCTCGACGGCCTTGCGGCAGCAGGCCGCCGCAGCCTCGCCCCAGCGGGCCTCCAGCGTCCCGGGCTTCAAAGCGTCCGGCGGTACGTCACCGGCCGGAACCACATCCAGTGTGCCCGGGTCCGAGCCGGCTTCCCGCAGCGAGCTCACCGTCCGCACGATCGAGCCGCCCTTCACGGTCTCCATGGCCCGGAACATGATGCGGGGGTCTCCGACGACCACCGGGCGGCAGACCTTGCGTACCCCCGGCTCCGCCAAGGCGCGGGCCACGATCTCCGGGCCGATCCCCGCGGGATCGCCCATGGTCACAGCGACGAGTGGTTGACTCATGCGTGCGCTCCTTTGTCTTCGATGATGCCGACAGCACGGATAGGCGAGCCCGTCGCCCCCTTGATTTTCAGCGGCAGCCCGACGAACTGAAAGCGGGCGACGGGGAGTTGCTCCAGATGCGCCAACTCCTCGATGATCAGGATACCGCGCCCCAATAGGGCAAGATGCACGGGCCGCGTCATGTCGCGAGGATCATCCGGCGTGGCCAGATCGCAGCCCAGCACCTTGATTCCCCGGGCCACCACCCAGTCGGCGGCCGCTCCGTTCAGACCGGCGCACCGGAAGAATCCGTCATCGGTGTGGTGGCCCGGCCAGGCGCGGAAAAGCAAGATGTCTCCTTGCCCGACCCGCACCCCAGCCCGGCGCTCCGCCTCCTCGAGCATGGCGGGGGTGATCGCCTCCTCCGGTCGCTTCGCCGACAGGTCGAGGTAGACCGCCGAGCCGATGAGCTGCTCCGGTTTGACCGCCTCGATCGTCTCCTTCTCGGGGAAGTAGTGAAACGGAGCGTCCACGTGGGTCCCGATGTGGTCGGAGAACATCAGGACCTTCGAGGCGAACCCGCGACACGGCGCCTGAAAGCGCGGCGCCGTGAACGTGTGGTTGGCGAATTCCAGGACCACGCAGCGGGCGTGAGCCGGGTGGGTAGACATATTGTCCCGCAGTTCCAGTGTCAGATCGATGATCGGCATACGCCTCCCGTTCATTATGCGAGGTTCACGGTCCGAGGCCCGCGACCCGTGGCGCTAGACTCTCGGTTCGCCCGAAAATTCGATGATGGTCTTGATGTGGTCCGGCAGTTTTCCGGCCGCCAGCGCCACTATCGCTTCCGGCGCCTGGTCAAGGCGGATACACTCCGATACGAGCGTGGAAAATTTCGCCAGACGGCCCTGCTCCCACAAGCGGATCGCAAGCCGATAGTCGACGCCCGTGTACATCGAGGTCCCGAGGACGGTCTGTTCGCGCTGCTGGACGAGCTTGGCTTCGACCCCACCGCCGGAAAAGAACGACGCGATGATCACCATTCGCCCCATTCGCCGGCAGACGTTGACGGCCTGGTCCAGGACGCCCGGCGCCGCCGCTGCCACGAAGACGACGTCCACGCCCCGGCCTCCGGTGGCCTTGAGGATCGCCGCTGTCGGGTCTTCCCGCGCCGGATCGAGAGCGATGTCGGCGCCGCAGCGGATCGCAAGCTCGCGCTTCGCTGCGCTCGGGTCCGTGACGACGGTCCAGCCCGGCCCACTGCACCGCGCGGCGAGGAGGGTCATCATCCCGATCGTCCCCACACCCAGGATCGCAACGGTCTCACCCATCCGGAGGTCGGCCCGCCGCACGGCATGGAGCCCGACGCAGAACGGCTCCAGCATGGCCGCCTCGTCGAACGGCATCCGTGCCGGGATGGGGTGGCACATGCTTTCGGTGGCGACCACGTACTCCGCGAACGCACCGATCCAGCTCCCCACGCCAACGAAGCGCTTCTCGGGGCACTCGTGATAATTGTCCTGCCGGCAATAGTCGCAGCGGCCGCAGCCGACATGCGGTTCAAGCGCCACTCGATCGCCCACCTGGAGGCCGGTGACATCCCGACCGAGCGTGACGATCTCGCCCGCCAGCTCGTGACCCGTGATGACCGGCGGACGCCGAAAGTTGTGGGTCCCCTTGAAGGCCGCCACGTCGCTCGCGCAGATTCCCGTGGCCTTCACCCGCACGAGGACTTCGCCCGGACCGGGGGTCGGAACCGGCACCTCGACGATCTCCGCCTTGCCCGCCTCGGGAAACTTCATCGCCTTCATGACCCGTCCCCTTTGTCGTTCCCCTCGAATTGCCGCGTTCAACGCTCGGCCGCCTGGCCGTGCGGCGCTGCTGTGAAGTCCACGGACATCTGATAGCGATCGCCGCGAAAGACGGACTTCCCGTACTGCATAGGCCCTTCCGGCTCGAAATACCACGTGTGCTCGCGGACCAACACCGGCGCGCCGACCTTGGTTTCCAGCACCCTGGCCTCGTTCCGACGCGCTACCGAGGCGGTGACGCGCAGGCTCAGTCGGGTCCTCGCTTTCCCCAGGATGCGCCGCAGCGCCGGAACCAGGGGCTGATTGTGGATCTCCTCTGTCGTGAGTGCCTCGCCTATTCGCGTGGGCAGATAACGGATCTCGTAGCCGACCACCTGGCCGTTCACGAATCGCAGCCGTTCCAGCACGATAACCGGCGTACCCTCGGCAATTCCAAGATTCTCGGCGACTCGTCCTTGTGCCGGTTCCGTCCGCATATCGAGCAGTTTGATGCCGGTGGTCGCGCCCCGCGCCCGCATCTCCTCCTCGAAGCTCAAAAAGGGCTTGCTGTGCTCAAGGCGCGGCTCCGCCACGAAACTTCCCCGGCCGCGATGCCGGGTGATCAACCCCTCGTACACGAGGCGGGAGAGCGCCTGCCGGACCGTCGTGCGACTGACGCCGAATTGCTGGCAGAGCGAGGATTCGGGCGGGACAGGGTCGCCAGGCCGGAGCGCACCATTCCGCAGGCCCTCACGGAGATGGCTCTCCAGGCGGTAGTAGTTCGGGACGAACTTCTCGGCGGGATGCATGGTACACCCTCCGGACGGGTCGGGCAGGAATATAAATGTAATGACATTGTGATGTCAAGACTAATCTTCGGCGGACTAATTTTCCGCCGTGGCGCCGGCGTCAACCCTTTACCGCGCCACCGGTGAGGCCAGCGATGATTTTGCGCTGGAAGCAAAGAACGAGGGGGATCACGGGGATCGTGACGACGACGGCCGCCGCCGCGATCGCCGCGGTGGGCTGCTTGAAGAAGGACTCACCCGTGAAGAAGGCAAGTGCCGCTGGGACGGGCCTGGCCGCATCCGACGCCGTCAGCGAGATCCCGAAGACGAAATCGTTCCACGCGAAGAAGAACGTCAGGATGGCGGCGGTGAAAACGCCGGGTGCCGCGAGCGGCATGATCACATTCCGGAACGTCTGCCACGGCGTCGCGCCGTCGATCTGCGCCGCCTGCTCCAACTCCCAGGGGATCTCGCGAAAGAACGCCGACAGCGTCCAAATCGACAGCGGCAGGGTAAACGACATATACGGGATGATCAACCCGATCCACGTATCGTAAAGACCGAGGTTGCGCCACATGTCGAACAGCGGCGGAACCAGCGAGATCGTCGGGAACATCGCGATGGCCAGCGCCATGGATAGCACAAGTTTCTTGCCCTTGAACTCCAGGCGTGCAATCGCGTACGCCGCAAGGGTGGCGAGCGCCACCGACAGGACGGTTGCGGTCAGGGAGATGCCCAGCGAATTCCGCATCGCGGCGGCGAAAAGGTCGGAGGCGAAGACTGTCTTGTAGTTCTCCCACGACCATTCGGTGGGGAAGAATGCCCGGTTGTGGACGTCCGCACCCTTCTTGAAGGAGAGCGACACGATCCATAGCACCGGAAAGAGCGTATAGGCAACGATGAGGAATCCGGCCGCCGACCACGCGAGACTTCTGGCATGTCGATTCATGATCGGTCACCCCGCACCTGGGAGAGGTCCGTCTTGAGGACCTTGATGAAGACGAACGCGATCAGCACGACGGTCAGAAACAGCAGCACCGATACCGCGGAGCCGAGCCCCACAGCCGTACGACTGATCATCTGACGGTACACGAGGAACGACACCGTCTCGGTGTTCTGGGCGCCGTTCGTCATGACGAAGACGTTGTCGAAGATCCGGTAGGCATCCAGCGTGCGAAACAGCGTCGCGACCATGATGGCCGCCTTCATATTCGGAATCGTCACGTTCCACAGGCGCTGCCACCATGTCGCGCCGTCGACCCTTGCGGCCTCCTGCAGCTCCTCCGGCACCTGCGCGAGACCGGCGAGGAGCAGCAGCGACATGAACGGCGTCGTCTTCCAGATCTCCGACATGCAGATGACGAACAGCGAGGAACCGAACTGCGCGAAGAAGTCGTGGTGCTCGAGGCCGAACCAGGAATTGACGAAGCCCGAGTCGGGAGCGAATGCAAATTTCCAGGCGAACGCCGACACGACCGTGACCATGCCGTACGGCACGAGGATCGCGGTCCGCACGACCCCACGTCCGAGCGCGATCCTGTGCATGACCACGGCGAACGCGAACCCGACGAGGAGCTCGACGGCCACCGTGACCACGGTGATGAGCCCCGTGACCCCGACGGCCCGCCACCACAAGCCGTCACTCAGGATCACAGCGTAGTTCTGCAACCCGATGAATTTCCACGACGCCGGGTCCGTGATCCGGTAACTGTACAGGGAGAGCCAGACCGCCTGGAGCATAGGGTAGGCGGTAACCAAGAGCATGAGCAGGAAGGCGGGAGCGCACAACCCCCACCCGAGCCGTTGCTCGGTCCGCGCTCGCTCCGACGCCTGCACTCGGACTCCCGCAGCCACCGGCGCCCTCACTGTCGGCACGTCGTTCCCGGTCTCTGGGCTCAGAGCAGCCGCCGGTCGTGGAGCACGGCCATGATGAGTTCGGCCGACTCCCCGGGCGTCCGCATCGTCACCGACGCCGGCGGATGCCAGGTCCGCTGGATCGCCGCCGTGATATCGGGGTAGTACGGTGTGATCGGCCGCGGCACCGCCTCGGCGACGGACTGCCGGAGCAGATCGGCCATGGGGAACGCCTTCTGGATGTCGGGATCGTCGTAGACTGACTGGATCGTGGACAGCAGCCCTTCACGTAACATGTAGGTCTTCTGGCTCTCCGGCGACGTCAGACAGCGGACCGCGTCCACGGCGTCATCCGGATGCTTCGTGAACGCCCCGACGGCGATGTTGATGCCTCCCAGCGGAGGAGCACTCGGCCTGCCGGGCACGACCGACGGCCAGCGCGTCCAGCCGAAGTCGCCCATTCTCGCTTCCTGGTCAGCGATCGCTTGCCGGAGCTTTGACCTCGCGGCCTCGGAGGTCGCGGCCTCGAACTGCGCCGCGAGGCCCTTGAGCGCGGCGGACTCGGCCGTGTAGACGAACGGCCAATTGATCATGAACCCGCCGTTCTTGGCGAGAAAGCCGGCTTGGGCCGTGCCCTCGTTTGAGGTATTGAGGTCCGCCGACGCGGCCTTCGACCTGCCAAGGGCCCGGATGACGCCGGCCGCTCTCTCGCCGGCGGGCGAGGCGAGTGCAGGGCGCACATCTCTGCCGGCTTCAGGATTCTCAAGAATCGCACCGCCGGCGGACGCCACCAGGGCATTGATGAGGACCGTGTAGCCTTCGTAGCGCGACGCCTGCACCTGCACGGTCGTCCCGGTCCGCTCCGCGGCTTCGATCACCTGGGCCCACGTGGGGCTCGTGTTCGGGCGGACGCCCAGGCCGGCCCGTGCGGCGACCGATTTGCGGTACCAGAGCAGCTGCGTGTTGGTGTTGAAGGGCACCCCGAAGAGCTTGCCGTCCCACACGGCGCTCGCCAACGGGCCGCCGAGCATACCCGCGGTCAGTCGCGCACGCTCGCTCGCGCCGAACTGGCGGACGAAGCCGGCGTTGGCGAACTCCGCCAGGTAGGGGACGTCGAGACTCATCAGGTCGATGCCGGAGTCCGAGGCGGCAAGGCGGCGGACGAGCTGTTCTCGCTGGGAAGTGGAGTCGCGCGGCAGCAGCGCAGTGCGGATGTGGTACCGGCCACCGGACTGGTCCGTGCAGGTCTTGGCGAGTTTCGCCTGTGTACCGTCGTCGGGATTGATGTACCACGTCAGGATCGGGACGCTGGGTTCGGCGCCGCAGCCGGCCGCGGCCACCGCGCCGACGAGCACTCCAACCGCGAGTGCCGCTCGCCATCGCCTGCGCCCCGACCGCTGCCGTCGTGGCCTGTCGTGATCCTGGCAACCGCGTGGCACGCACACCAGAAGTGCCCTCAACCCCAAGGAAGGGCACGGCCGGAGGGAGGCCTGCGGATGCCGCACTCACCGGCGGGGCGATGCCCTTCAGCCTCCCTCCCACATGGACCAAGTGATCGTAGCCTAATCGAGTAGCCCCCAGTTGGCCACCAGAATTGTGAAGGTTTCGGCGGCGACAACAGCGACGGATCGGCTCTTCCCGCAATCGCAATCCGAGAGACCATTCGTACGACTTCGGGAGCGCTACGCCCGGTTCCGGCACGACAAATTGACGGATATAGACCGTCGGACGGTGCGGCCCAACGTTAGTCGAATAGATTCAGCTGATTACCGTGGTCGGCCTCCGAGACGGTAGCCGTCGACAGCGAAAGGGCTTGCCCCAACGGGATTTTCTCGAACGGGGAGACGCTCAGGATCTGGAGAGTCGTTTACAGACTGGCCTCCAGGTGCAGTTGCTTCTTGAGGATCGCAGGAGCACGCACACGGCGATGGCGACCCAGAGTTGAGTCTTCACGGCGTTCTCGGAGGTGCCGTGGAAGGCCTTGATCCGCAGGTGCTGTTTGAGCCATCACTTGAAGAAGAGCGCGATCTGCCACCGGCATTTGTACAGCTGGGCGATCGTCAGGGCCGGCAGCGTGCCGTTGTTGGTGAGAAACACGAGCCACCGATAGATTCGGCTGGCTCGAACTGCTCCAGGGGCGAGCGCCTGCCACGAGAGCATTGGGCCGACGCGCGGACACGCCACGCCTCGGGGCGTGACACCGTGCCGCCCGCAGGATGGCATTTCACTCGGCTCCCGCAGAGTACGCGCAACGGGAACTCCCATAAGAGAGAGTAAAGATACGGAATCGTCCTGGCCGAGTTACGCTCCGCGAGGAGCACCTCCATTTTCGCCGGGTCGATCCGATCCGTGATGGCTTCGAGTGTGCGGGTGATCTGGAACGCGGCTGCAAAGTTCTCCGCCGTGTCGATCTCCTTCGGGTAGACATCGAAGGCATACCAGTCATCCGTGTAGCCCAGCTTTTTCAACACGTAAAGAAACTCTATCGATTCCCAGAAATGGAACGCACCGGGGAGCATGTCCCAATCCCAGCGTCCATCGTTGTCGTTCAGGTGAACGTAGAACAGCCTGTTCGCTTTGGCCAGGAGCACGGCCGCCTGCGCCGGCCGCTCCTCGGCGTACAACGCGTGCTCGAGGTCGAGCGTCACGCCGAGATTGACAATTCCGGTCCAGAGGCAGAACGCCGCCGTCTCGCCCGCCGTCCCGAAGAGGCAGCGGGCCACGGGGTCGTTCTTCTTGTACTCGATACAGATCTTGATGCCCGGATTGTGGGCACAGGCTTCCCCGAACGTCTCCGCCGCGGAATCGTAGGCGCGCGCGTAATCCAGCTCGAACAATGTGTCCGCCCCGTCATTCAGGGGACAGGTACTGATGCGGCCGATGCCGAGATCGCCCGCCGCATCCATGGCCCGCTTGAGGTCGTCCACGACTTCCTGCCGTTCCACGGGACTCTCGGCGATGAAGGCCCCGCGCCACCATTTGCCGGTGCGGCGCGAGCGAAAGTTCATTCCGGCAAGGCCAAAACCGTACCGGCGCAGCAGCGCTTTCAGCTCCGCCCGGTCGTCGAAATCGCCCGGATAGCAGAGCTCAAGGCCATCCAGACCTTTGATGGTCTTGGCCATGGCGAACTTCTCGGCCAGCGTTCGGTTTCCCTGGTAGAGCATGTATCGGTTCCGCGTTTCCCCGAGGAACGCGGTGATGACGGCGAATCGGTTCACGACGATGGGATCCTTTCCGCGCCAGGATTCACGCCCGCACGCCCTGCTTGAGCATCTGCCAGATTTCGCGCCGCAGCGCCAGGAACGAGGGATCCGTCTTCATGTCCTCCCGGCGCGGACGGTTGAATGGCACGCGGATCTCTTGGACGATCCGGGCGGGCCTCGGGCTGAACACGACAATGCGATCGGCCAGGTAGATCGCCTCCTCGATGCCGTGCGTCACGAAGAGGACGGTCTTCTGGTCTTGCTCCCAGATCTGGAGCAGCTCATCTTGCAGGATGTCCCGGGTCTGGACATCCAGAGCCCCAAACGGCTCATCCATCAACAGCACTTCGGGTTGGATGGCGAACGCGCGCGCGATGCCAACCCGCTGCTGCATCCCCCCGCTGAGCTGATGCGGGAACGAGTCCTCGAAACCTTGAAGCCCGACGAGGCCGAGGTAGCGTCGCGCCCGCTCCCGCCGCTCCGGATTGGGAACGCCTTGGACCTCCAGGCCGAACTCCACGTTGCCCAGCGCCGTCCGCCAGGGAAAGAGGTCAAAGGTCTGGAAAACCATCCCTCGCCCCTTCCCTGGCACGCCGGTGATGTCGTCACCATCCAAGTAAATGGAACCCGTATCGCATGGCAGCAGGCCATCGATCATCCGGAGCAGCGTGGACTTGCCGCACCCGCTGGGGCCGAGCAGCGCCACAAACTCCAAGGGCGTCACCGCCAGGGACAGCGCCTCGACGACCGGCATCATCTGTCCATCGGGCCGGCGAAAGCTCTTGCTGACGTTGCGCACTTCCAGCTTGGCGGCTGCCATGAATCAACTCAGCTCTTTCAAGGCTTGATCCAGGTAGCTTCGATCGATCACCTTCTCGACGTCCACCTTCCCTTCCAGCGACTCCGCCGCCTTGTAGACCGGGATCAGATCCTTGAAGTTCTGCACGGTGAAGGTGTCCATGGCGGCCGGGAAGGCGTTGACCTGCTTCACCAGGGCCTCCCAGACGGGCTTGATCACGTCGTCCCCCTGCTGGGCGGCCTTGTCCACGGTTGAGTGCTTCCGGTACTGCGCCGCGAACCAGGCATAGTCGCTGCTCGCCTTGCGGAAGGCCATCAGGTTCGCCTTGAGCAGATCCACCGCGGCTCTCTTGTTCTCCGGCTTCTGCAGCCAGGCGGTGGTGGCGAAGTAGACCTCACCGAACCAGGCCTTGTACTCCTTGGCCGGGTCGAGCAGGACCGGGTAGTTCCCCTGCTTCGCAATGTCGGCGGCCTGATCGAAGTGGACCGGCACGGCGTCCACGCGGCCCGCCAGCAGGGCCTTGGTCCGGGCTCCGGAGCCGCCGATCTCGACGACCGTCACCTTGCCGAGATCCACGCCTCGCCTGAGAAGAGGCCCTACGAGCAGGACGTGGGTGAAGTCGCCCTTGGAGTTCACCGCCACCACCGTCTCCGGCTTCTGCAGGTCTTGGAGTTGCTTGATCTTGTTGCCGTTGACGACGAAGACCAGGCTGGTACTGTTGAAGACCAGGCCGATCATCTTCACGTCCGCGCCCGCCTCCGCCGCGCGCATCGTGATGATCGGATCTCCCGCCCCGATGTCCCCCGATCCCGACACGATCGTCTGGGTGATGACCCGCTGCGAGGCGAACCGGGTCGTTTTGGCGGCCGCGTACCCCGGGAGGGTTGGCAGGATCTCCTTCATGGCCGCGATGGACGGCACGTGGATGCCCAGCGTGAAACCGACGATGGGAATATCCAGGACTCGGCCCGCCTGCGCCCAGGCCGCTCGCCCGAGCGCTGCCTCCAGCGCTCCGCCTCCCGCCAGGCCCACCCCGGCCCCGACCGCCATGGATTTCAGCATGTCACGTCGCGAGATTGTCATGGCTCATCCTCCTCTGGTATTGCACCCTCATGTTCCTCTACCGTCTTCGCTTCTCGTGTCTCCCGGTCGTCGTCGCCGTTCGCGGCTCGACGTCTTTGGCGCTCGGCGCCCGGCACGCGGCACTTCACGGTCACGCCGCCGCCCGGCGCGCCTCGTACCACGGGGCCATCTTCCGGCCTGCCACGTGGAGCCCCGTGTTGGCCAGGAGGCTGACCCCCATCAACGTGATCAAGAGGCCGAGCAGGGGGGCCGTGCTGGTGTTGAGGCCCGTCTTGTGGATCAGGCCGCCATAGCCAACGATCACGTACATCTCGGCCACCACCATCGCCCGGATGGCGTGCACCAGGCCGATCCGCGCCCCCGTGATCAGGTACGGATACAGGGCCGGCATGAGCACCTTCCAGAAGATGGCCCCGCGGGAGGCCCCGAAGGAGCGCGCCACGTCCAGGAATCGCGGCTCCACGCCGCGGGCCCCGTGGTAGGTGGTGAGCAGGATGTACCAGGCCGACGCCATGAAGACGATCGCCACCCGGAAGGCGAAACCGCTGCCGAACCACAGAATGAAGAGCGGGACCAGTGCCGCCACCGAGATCACCACGCACATGCTGACCCAGGGGTGGAAGACGATATCGCACACCCGCGACCGCCCCATGGCGATTCCGAGCGGCATGCCGAGGACACAGGCCAGGCCGAATCCCACCAGCATCTGCTGGAGCGACCCGAACAATTCCGCCAGCATCGTCCCCTCGCGCAGCAGCTCCGCATACTCCGCGAGCACCACCGAGACCGGGGCAAAGAGCGCCTCCCCCATGATCTGCCCGACCGCTTCCCAGATCACGAGCGTGACCGCGATCCCCGAAAATTGAAGACTCAACCGCTGACCCCGATCCATCCTGTGCTGTCCTCTCCTTTCACCCAGATAACGACGCGCAACGGGACCGGCGTCTTCTTGGCGCCCATGTAACCTGTGTCCGCCTGCCCCCCCCTGCCCCCTTGCTCCCCTTCCCCCGATCTCCCCTGCGCCCCTGCGGTCCCATTCAGTGCCGCACGTGCCACGGTAGCAGCCGCGCCTCCAGCGCCTTGAGCCCCTCCTGGGCCACGAGGCCGACGATTGCCAGGATCGTGAGGACGGCCAGAAGCCCAGCGCTATCGAACCGGTTCTGGGCCGCCTGCATGTATTTCCCTAGGTTCACCGCGGCAAAGAACAGCTCGGCCGTGATCATCGCGATAACCGCCCGGACCAGGCCGATCCGGAGCGCCGTGAACAGAAACGGCAGACTGGCGGGCAGCAGGACCTTCCGGAACAGGAACCACCGCCCCGCCCCGAACGCGCGACCCACGTCGATTAGGTTGCGCTCCACGTTCCGCGCCCCGGCCGAGACCGTCACCAGGATGTCGAAGACGCACATGATGAAGACCAGCGCCGTTCGCGCCGGGAAGAAGAGGCCAAACCAGATCACCAGGAAGGGCACGAAGGCGATCGTCGGGATGGAGTAGAGCGCATTCAGGACGGGGTCAAACATGGCGAAAGTCCGGGCGCTTCGCCCCATGAGGAAGCCTAGTGGGACAGCTGCCGCAAGCGCCAAGAGATACCCCAGCGCGGTATGCCCCAGCGAGGCCCACAAGAGCCGCGGAAGCTCCAGGTTGACCGTGTGGGCGTACAGGTGGCGAGCCACGGCCGTGGGAGGCGACAGGACGACCTTGGAGAACTGAGCCGCGATCAACTCCCAGAGGATCAGGCCGCAAATCAAAGAGAGCGTGTACAACGGCCACGTGCGTGATGCATGCGGACGGTCAGCCATCGCACCGCCTCGCCTTTTTTCGGCAGTTCATTGCGATCTGGAAACTCAGCCCTCGCGGGTCTGTCGTTTGCCCGGCACCGGCACCCGCCTTGGGCCTTCCGGTCTCCCGTCTTCCTCTCCGCGGCCGTCTGGCGCGTTGCCGCCCTAGTCAAAATGGATAATCGTCTTGATGGTGTCCGGTCGATGGCCCTGAGCCAGTTCCGCGACAACAGCCGGGGCCTCCTCAAGGGTAATACGTTCGGTGATAAGGCTCTCCAAGTCTCCGAGGCTGCCCCGCTCCCACAAACGAATGGCGAGCCGATAATCCTCACCGGTATACATGGAGGTCCCGATGACCGTCCGCTCCCGCACTTGGATTTGTCGCAGCTCCAGGACTCCGCCCTCGAAAAACGAGGCGATGATGACCAATCGCCCCATCCGCCGGCAGATACCAACAGCCTGCCGCACCACCTCGTTCGAGGGGACGGCCACGAAAACAACGTCCACCCCGAGACCACTCGTGGCCTGCTGGATCGTTTCAACAGGGTCCTGGACGACGGGGTTCACCGCGAGATGCGCCCCGCAGCGCAGTGCCGTCTTTCGCTTGAAAGCACTGAGATCGGAAACACCGACCCATCCCGGTGCGGTGCTCCGTGCCGCGAGCAGGGTCATCATCCCGATGGTCCCCACTCCCAACACCGCCGCACTCTCTCCGATACGGAGACCGGACCGGCGCACCGCGTGCAGCCCCACACAGAAGGGCTCCAGCGCTGCCCCCTCATCGAAGCTCATGCGTTCAGGTATTGGGTGACACATACCCTCGGTGGCTACGACGTGTTCCGCAAACGCCCCGATCCACTCTCCAACGCCGATGAAGCGCTTTCGTGGGCACTCGTGGTAGTGGCCCTCGCGGCAGAACACACAAGTGCCACAGCCCACGTGGGGCTCCACAGCCACCCGCTCTCCCACCCGGCGGGCCACGGAACCAGACCCGACTTCGACGATCTCTCCTGCCAACTCGTGGCCCGTGATGACCGGCGGTTTCCGGACGTCATGCTTTCCAAGAAAAGCTCCAACATCGCTGGCACAGATGCCGGCTGCTTTCACTCGGATCAGAACCTCGCCGGACTGTGGCCGCGGAACGGGCACCTCAACGAGCTCTGCCCGCCCCGGCTCCGGAAACCGCACGGCCTTCATAGGCAAGTCTCCCTATCTCCCGAGAGGTTACTGAACCCGCGCCATCTCGTCCGCGTATTTGGCCATCTCCGGGCTGTACTTGGCGACAAAACCTTCCAGCTTGGCGCGGAATTGCTTGATGTCGGGCTCGATCACCTTCACGCCGGCCTTGGCGAAGTTCTTGACAAATCCATCGTCCTCGGCGTCGACGTAGTCCCCGATGACCTTGGACGCGGCCACTCCCGCCTCGCGCACGGCGGCCTGGACATCAGCCGGCAGCTTGCTGAAGAAGTCGCGGCCCACCATGAAACCGGCGAAGTCCTTGACGTGGCCGGTCAGGACCAAGAATTTGGTCACCTCGTGGAACCGGTTACTCCAGTTCGTGGACATCGGATTCTCCTGCGCATCGATGATCCCCTGCCGGAGCGCCAAGTAGACCTCGCCGAAGTCCATGGGTGTGGGATTCGCTCCCAGAGCCTTGAACGTTTCGACCGGCAGATCGTATGGGGGAACGCGGATCTTCAGTCCCGCCATGTCTGCCGGCGTCCGGACCTCCCGGTTGGAGGTGATCTGCCGGGCACCCCGCCAGGCCACGCTCGCCACAAGGATGCCCGACTTGTCCGCCATGTCCCCCAGGAGTTTCTGCCCGACCGGACTGGCCCAGGCCTTTTCGCCCTGCGCGCGGGTCTCCACGAGATAGGGAAGCTTGAAGATATCGCCGAGCGGCGTGTAGACCGCCAGGCGGCTGGGAGCATCCACGACCACCTGAACCGTCCCAATCCGAAGCCCCTCGATCATATCCTTGATGCTGCCAAGTTGGCTTGACGGGAACACCTGGACTTTGACCTTGCCCTGAGCTTTCTGCTCCAGGACCTCCTTGAATTTCAACGAACCAATGTGGAACACGTCCTTCGTAGGCTGCGCGTGGCCGACCCGAAAGACAATAGCCTCGCCGGCCAGCCCCGGGGGGACCCAGCCCATCACTAGAGAAACGCAGACCGCAGACAACACGAAATGGCGTCGCATGCTTTCTTCTCCTTCTCCGGACCGCACTCGGACCGGAATCAGCCCTTCCCTAACAACAGCGCGGGAAGCGCCAGGGTCAACGGGGGCACGAAAGCCACCAAGAGCGCCACCAGCACAAGCGCCACAATGAACGGAAACGCTTCACGGACGATCACGCTCACGTCCACTTCGGCAATACGAGCCACGATGAAGAGGCAGAGGCCAACTGGGGGTGTGACCAGCCCAATGGCCAAGACGAGTACCATCAGCACGCCCAGATGGACCAGATCGATGCCGACCTCCTCTGCCAGCGGCACCAAGAAGGGCACAGACACCACGAGCCCTGGCGTCGGATTCATGAAACATCCAAGGACGAGGAGCACCAGGACGATGAGCAGCATCACCAGCCGAGGGTCCTTGGTGTACGCGAACAGGTGTTCCATCAGCGTCTGCGGGATCATCTGGTAGGTCAGGACCCAGGAGAACGCCGCCACGCCGCCGACGATCAGCATGAGAACACCCGTCTCCACGCCGGTCTCCACAAAGAGCCGCGGGAGATCTCGGAGCCGCACCGTGCGCGTAAACAGCATACTCAGGAACAGGCTGTACAGAACCGCGATGACGGCCGCCTCGGTCGGCGTCGTGACGCCTGTTACGATGCCTCCCAGGACGATGACAGGCGAGAGGATGGCGAAGAAGGCCTTGCGGAAAGCCCGGAGAATTCCCGGGAGCCCCGGCCAGGTCTCGCTGGGGTAGCCCCGGCGGCGGGCCAGGAGATAGGATGCCCCCATCAGGAAGGCGGCCATGGCGATCCCGGGAACGGCGCCGCCGATGAAGAGGGCCGCAATGGAAGTTCCGGTCAGTCCCCCGAAGATCACCATGGGCACGCTCGGAGGAAAAATGGGGCCGATGGTGGACGACGTGGCGGTGATGGCCGCCGAGAACGGCGCGTCGTACCCCGCTTCCCGCATGGCCTTGATCTCGATCTCGCCGAGCCCCGCGGCGTCCGCCACCGCCGAGCCGGAGATGCCGGCGAAGATAAGACTGGCCAGGACATTGACGTGGGCGAGCCCGCCTTTGATGTGACCGACCAGCGCCCCCGCAAACTGGAAAATCTGATCGGTGATGCGCCCGCTGTTCATCACCTTGGCGGCCAGGATGAAGAGCGGGACCGCCAGCAGGATGAAGCTGTCCACCCCACCAACCACGTGCTGGGTCAGGGCCATGAGGGGAATAGTGCCGACGCTGAGGAACATGAGCATCGTCACCAGGAGGATGACGAAGGCCACGGGCATTCCCAGCGCGGCGAAGACGAACAGTCCGGCCACCATGTAGATGGTATGCATACAGGTCCCCCCCATGAATCTGAAACAGCAAGTGGCGTCAGTCTCCCTGACTCGACTGCGGCTTACCGGCTGCGAGTGGACCTTGCCGACCGAATAGGGATCGCACATCCGTTCGGCACTGGCCGGCGAATTCGAGCATCATGAGCGCCGCACAGAGGGGCACCGGGAGATACAGATAGGCGGCCGGAATATTGATGGCCGGCAAGATCGAAGCGGACGCCATCCGGACCATCTGAACTCCGGACCAGCACAGAACAGCCAGGACGGTCAGGACGCCGAGCTGCACACACACACCGAACGTCCGGCGAATCCGTTCGGGGAGAACCAGGACCAGCGCCTCGATCGCGATATGTGCCCTCCGGCGGACGCCGACGGTGGCTCCGAAAAATGATCCCCAGACGAAGGCGAGCTTGGCGACCTCCTCGGGCCAGGATAGCGGATGGTTCAGCACGTACCGGCAAAAGACCTGCAAGGAGATCGCGACGACGATAACGAAGCAGGCGGCCCCGGTTACACACTCCTCCAGGCGATATAGCCACATCCGCATGATGCGCCCCTCTTCTCGAAATCCGATCCCGCCGAGCCCTACGCCCCCGACGACAGCGGCGTGGAGCTGTACTCCAAGAACATCTGGTACCGATCTCCACGGAAGATCGTCTTCCCGAACTGGATGGGCCCGTCCGGGTCCAGGTACCAGGTGTTTTCTCGGACGAGAAGCGCGGTCCCCATCTTCACGCCGAGAATCCTGGCTTCGTCGGGCCGCACCGTGGAAGCGGTCACGCGCACGGTCTGGCGCGTTCGTGGCCGCCCAAGAATTCGTTCCAGCGCAGGAACGAGGGCTTCACCCCGAATCTCGTCCGGCGTGAGGGTCTCGCCAATCTTGCGCGGGACGTATCGGACTTCGTACCCGACGGGCTCTCCGTCCACCAATCGCACGCGTTTGAGAACCACCACGAGCGTCCCCTCGGGGAGGCCGAGGGCTTCCGCCACCTTCCCCTCGGCAGGCTCGACGCCACAGTGCAAGACACGGTAGGTGATCGCCGCGCCGCGGGCACGCATTTCCTCTTCGAATGTCAGCAGAGCCTTCGTATACTCGAGTCGCGGCCGGGCCACAAAGCTTCCTCGCCCTTGCTGGCGCTCGATGAGGCCCTCGAAGACGAGTCGAGAAAGAGCTTGGCGGACGGTCATGCGGCTGATGTTGAATTGCTGAACGAGCTGGGATTCTGGCGGGACGGGGTCGCCCGGCTTGAGTTTGCCAGAGCGGATGCGGTCGCGGAGGTGCTTCTCGACGCGGTAGTAGTTCGGAATGAACTGGTGTTCCGCAGCCATCCTCGCCTCCGAGAATGCGGCGGACTTTATTGTATAGACATCTAGATGTCAAGATCGATGTTCGCGAAACGCGCGGTTCGCGCGACGGGCGACTAGACGCTGGAACAGGAAACAGCGTTACCCTTTCCGCGGCCTCCAGGCATGTCGTAGGGCGTTTCGGCACGACACGTTGACGGATATATACGTCACGCCTATACTGTATATACGTAAAGGAGGCAAGACCATGGCCGCGACGATCACCTCGCTCAGGCTGGATACCCGGCTGGCGGACGAGGCAGCCCGCGTACTCGGTGTCAAGACGAGGACCGAGGCAGTGCATGCCGCGCTTCGTGAAATCGTGGCGCTGAAGAAATTCAAGGTGCTCATGGGCCGCCACGGCGGAAAGATGCGATTTGAGGGGCACGGTGAGTAGTCTCGTCATCTTCGACACCTCGATCTTCATTGACCACCTGCGCGCGAATCGGCACCGGCAACGGATCGAGGCCGTCAGCGGACTGATCCGCACGTCCTCCGTCGTCCTGGCGGAACTGTGGCGAGGCGCCACGCGGCCGGCAGAGCGCGCCTTCCTTCGGGTGCTGCAGAAGAATCATCCCATCCTCACGCCTACGGAAAGGCAGTGGCTGGAATCCGGAGGATTGCTGGGAAAGATTCGGAGCGATCGGGGCCTGGCCCCCCAGCAGCTCCGCGACCTGCACTTCGACGTCCTGATCGCTTTGACCACGCGCGCCCACGGCGCCCGCCTGATTACCAGCAACGGGTCCGATTTCGAGCTTATACGGACGTATCGGGAGTTCGCGCTCGAGATCTGGTGATTGCACGTAGAGGAGATCCCATGAACTTGCTCGACGGCCTCACCCCAGAGACGCTGACTGCGCGCGGTTTTGCCTGGGAGCACGTGCAGGTATGGACACCGCTTCCAGGTGGCGGAATCCGGGTGACCGCGCCTCCGGTGACGGACTACTTCCGGGACCCGGCGGGGGAAAAGGTCAAGGACAACGGCCCATACCTCTGGCGGGAGGTCACCGGCGATTTCGTCGCCCGCGCCCGCGTGCGCCCCAAATTCGCCGGGCGGTACGATGCGGGCGGGATCCTGGTTCGCCAAGACGAAGAGCGGTGGGCCAAGCTCTGCTACGAAAGCACGAACTTCGGGACCACGGCCGCCATCAGCGTGGTGACCCGAGGCCTCTCCGATGACGCCAACGGGGTGGATCTGGCCGTACCCGACCTGTGGCTCCAGATCTGCCGTGTCGGCGACGCATTCGGCATGCAGTACGCGGTGGACGGGAAGGACTGGCGGAAGGTGCGGCGGTTCCACCTGCCGCTCCCTCGCACGGTACGGGTCGGCCTGCTGACGCAATCGCCGGGCAATGCCGGGACCGCGGTGGATTTCCTGTGGTTCTCCGTCGAGTCGCGCACGGTGGCGGACACCCGGACGGGCGCCTGAACCAGGTCACCCGGGACCGTCGCTCCCGTCAGACCGATCTGGCAAACGGCGCCTTGGGGTCGGGCAGAGGCGTGTTGAAGGCCAGGTGGACAGTCGGCTCGCTGCCGCCGTTCCAGTTGCGGTGCGGCACGCCGGCCGGAAATACGATGAGCGAGCCAGGGCCGCAGTCGTATTGCTTGCCTTCAATTTCGATGCTCATCGTGCCGCGCAGAACGTAGAACATCTGATCGACGTCGTGAACGTGCAGGCCGGCCGGCGAGCCGCCGCCGACCGGCGTCTTGATACAGAAGATCGTGCACGTCTTGGCCCCGGAGGCGTGATCGAGCAACGCTTGGTTCAGCCGCTCCTCGGCACCGCTCCGATCGATTGCTGCGAAATCCACCTTCCGAACGTATTCCATTTACATGCTCCTCTCGCAACGTGGGTGGAGGACCGGAAAAAGGCCCCGGACACCGCTTGGTCCCGGTAATATGTGCCATTCGTTTCCAAGGAAACCAAGCGCTTAGCCCCCGAGAGGCATCGTGTACCCTTCGTTCGCGTCACCTGATCAGGGATCGCGCCGCAGCGGCGATGTCCTCTGCGGAAGGGATCGCCTTTTTCTCCAGTGCCTCGTTGAACGCGATCGGGACGTTCCTTCCGGCCACTCGCTTCACCGGCGCGTCCAGATAATCAAACGCCTCCTCGGCGATGAGCGACGCGATCTCCCCGCCGAAGCCGCCGCGTTTCACCGCCTCGTGGACGACCACCAATCGGCCCGTCTTTTTCACCGACGCGATGATCGCGGTTCTATCCAATGGAACCAGGGTTCGCGGGTCCACGACCTCGGCCTCGATCCCCTCGGCGGCCAGTGCATCGGCGGCCTCCAGCGACCGTCGCACCATCAGGCCGGTGGCGACGATCGTCACGTCCTTACCGCTTCGCTTCATGTCGGCCTGGCCGAAGGGGATCGTGTATTGCTCCTCCGGCACGGGACCCCGGGTGGGGTACAGCAGCTTGTGCTCCAGGAAGACGATCGGGTTGGGATCGCGCAGCGCCGTGACCAACAGGCCCTTGGCGTCCGCCGGTGTTGAGGGGATTGCCACCAGCAGGCCTGGAACGTGGGCGAACCACGCTTCCAGGCTCTGGGAATGCTGCGAGGCCAATTTGAGCCCGGTGCCGTACGGCGTCCGGATCACCAGCGGGACCTCCGCCTTGCCTCCCAACATGAAACGGATCTTGGCCGCTTGATTGACGATCTGGTCCATGGCGCAGGCGGTGAAGTCCATGAACTGGATCTCCACCATGGGCCGCATGCCCGTGATCGCCGCACCCACCCCCGCCCCGATCAGGGCAGCCTCCGATATCGGCGTGTCGCGGACGCGCGCTGGGCCGAACTCCTCCAAGAGGCCCTTGGTCGCGCCGAACAACCCGCCGAACCGTCCCACGTCCTCCCCCATCACAAAGACCCGAGGATCCAGCCGCATCTCGGTCCGAAGCGTCTCGGCGATCGCCTCGGCGTACGAGATCTCACGCGCCGCCGTCGCGGCCACGGGTGCCTGCCCCTGCACAGCGCTCATTCGACGAACCCTCCCGCATAGATGTCCTTCTCTATTTCATCCGGCGTCGGCTCGGGGCTGGCCAGGGCGAACACCACCGCGTCCTGAACCTCCGTGGTGGCGGCGGACTCGATGCCGGAAAAACCGGCACGGTCGAGCAGTCCCTCCTCCACAAGCTGGTCGCGAAGCTTCGCGATCGGACAGCGCGCCTTCCAGGCAGCCTCCTCGTCGGCCGGGCGATCCGGCCCCTTCACCCGCAGGCTATGCTGTAGCCAACGATAGGTCTTGCATTCCAGGAGCGTCGGGCCGTCACCTTGCCGTGCGCGCGCAACGGCCCGCCGGGTGGCCTCCCAGACGGCCAGCACGTCATTGCCGTCCACCACCTCGCCGGGCATTCCGTAGCCGGCCCCGCGTGACGCGATGTCCGGCGCCGCGACCGCATCGGTGTACGGCATGGAGAGAGCATACTGGTTGTTCTCGCAGACGAAGACGGCGGGGAGCCGCCAGGTCGCCGCCAGGTTCATCGCCTCGTGGGCAATCCCGGTGTTCGCCGCCCCGTCGCCAAAGAACCCCACGCTCACCTGGTCCGTCCCGCGGAGTGTGGCCGACAGCGCGGCACCCGCCGTGATCCCGATGCCGCCCCCCACGATGCCGTTGCAGCCCAGCATGCCCAGGTCGAGATCGGCGATGTGCATGGAGCCGCCCTTCCCCTTGCAGTAGCCGGTCTGGCGTCCCAACAGCTCGGCCATCATGCGATTCATATCGGCGCCTTTGGCCAGCGCATGGCCGTGGCCCCGGTGGTTGCTCGTGATATAGTCGGCAGCCCGCAGAGCGAAGCACACCCCGGTTGCGACCGCCTCTTGTCCGACATACGGATGCAGGGTCCCTTTGATCACCAGGTCCCGCACCAGCTCGGCCAGCTTCAACTCAAAGGCGCGGATGCGGACCATCATCGTAAGCAGGGCGACTCGATCTGGGCGCTCCTCGACGGGACTGGTTTCCGTCGCCCTCGCGCCGCGCCGCGCGTGGCGCGCTGGTCCGCCTTTCGCCGTCTTTCGCTTCACCGTTGCCACACCGGACCCCCTTCCTTCACGAATCCTGCACGCGGTTGATCTGAACCCGTCGCCCCTCGGCCTCTCGCTACCGTGCCCCAGCGTCGACGCGACGCTTGCTGGCTCGCGTCCACGCCCACAGACTTACCAGGCTGCTGAGCGCTATCAGGGCCGCGGCCACCGGGACGGCAAGGTACGCGTACCCCGTGGGGATCTCCAGGCCCGTGTAGGGGATGTCCATCCGGATCTGCATGATGCGCCAGCCGACGGCGACCATCACGCCGGCGAGTCCCAGCATCCCGAGCGCGATGAGCGCCTCGATCGTCCGGCGGGCCGGCTCGGGACACTTGAGCAGAAGGACATCGATGACCAGGTGCCGCTTCCGCTGGTGCACGAGGGCCGTGCCCAGGAAGACCATCCAGATGAACAAGAGGCGCGTGAGATCCGGAATCCACACCGCCCCGACGCCGAAAAGGTATCGCCCCCCGACCTGATAGAGGTTCAGGGAAAAGATGCACATGAGCATCGCGCCGAGGGCGGTCGACAACACGCGGTCCAGCGCGCCGAGAAGGCGAGAGAGCCACCCCGTCATCGGAACACCCAGTTGGGAACGACGGTCACCAGCGGCGGAACGTACGTGATGAGGGCCAGAACGCAGAGCAGGGCCGCCAGGTACGGCCAGACCGCGCGTACCAACTCCTCGAACGACACGTCGGCCAGCTTCGCTTCCAGGAACAGCAGCGCGCCCACCGGCGGCGTGAGCAAGCCGATCATCAGGTTCAGGACCACCACCACGCCGAAGTGGATCGGGTCGATCCCCACGCTCTTGGCGACAGGCAGCAGTACCGGGAAGAAGATGAGCATCGCCGGCACGGCGTCCATGATGCACCCGAGGAAGAGAAAGAAAAGATTGGCGACGAGCAGGAACCCGACCCAGCCCAGGCCCAGCGACTGGATCGCGCGCGCCACCTGGGGTCCGAGCTGTTCGTTGGCGATGATCCAGGCATACGCACCGACTGACGCGAAGATCGCCATGATGGTGGCGGACGTTGCCGCCGCGCGCGAGAAGATCCCCGGAAGGGCCCGGAAGCGGATCGTGCGATACGCCAGCGTCCCCACGAGAAGAACGTAAAGGACGGCCAGAAAAGCGACCTCCACGATGGTCACCACGCCGAAGACGACGCCAGCCAGGATGATGACCGGCGCCAGGAGAGCCAGGAATGCCTGGGCAAGCAGCGTGAGGAATTCGCGCAGCCCGCGCCGCACCTCCGTCACGGGCAACGCATGGCGCAGCGAGTAGAGATAGATGGTCACGGCCAAGAAGATGCCCATGAGGAGGCCGGGAACGACCCCGCCCAGGAACAGCCGGCCGATCGAGAGGTCGCTGATGACCGCGATGAACACCATGGGAATGCTGGGAGGGATGATCGGGCCGATGACGGCAGCCGACGCGTTGATTGCGGCGGCGAAGCGCCGGTCGTACCCGTCCCGCGCCATGGCGGGGAGAAGCACCGAGGACACGGCGCTGGCATCCGCCACGGCGGAGCCGGAGACCCCCGCCATGATCACGTTCACGATCACCGTGACATAGGCCAGGCCTCCCCGGATGCGCCCCACAAAGTATTGCGCGAACCGTACCAGCCGCTCCGTGATCCCGGACTCGTTCATCAGCTCGCCGGCGAGCATGAAGAACGGGATGGCCACCAGCGTGACAATGTCCACGCCCGCCACCATGCTCTGCGCCATGATATTGAGCGGCACGTCGCCGCGGAGGAGCAAGTAGACGATGGCGGAGAGGCCCATGGCGGCCCAGATTTCGAATCCGAGCGCGCAGAGGGCAAAGAGCAGGGTGAAGAGGAGAGCGATCATGGTTTGGTCCGAGACGTGCCAAGGCAAAATGAAAAACCGACAACCGATAACCGGCCAATAAGGACACTGACCGGTTATTCATTGTCTGTTGTCGGTTTTGCGTTCCTCCAAAGATGGAGGGTCTATTTGAAGTCGCGCACCTGCTGGAGCAATCCCTTGGGCCAGAGCTTGCCTTCAAACTGCTCCTCGTACACCCCCTCCAGCGCGGCGCGGATGGAGCCGAGGTCCGGCTCGACGATCGTCATCTTGGTGGACAGAAACTTTGTGGCCTCCTCCAGTTCCTGCATCGTCAGCTGGGTTTCGAGGTTCCCCGCCTCCTCCGCTGCCTCGCGAAGCGCCTTCTGCTGCGCGGGGTCCAGAGCCCTCCATTTCTCCGCACCGACGAAGAACGTCTCCACGTCGCGGATGTAATGGGTGGGCATGAAGTACTTCTGGACCTCGTAGAAAGACATGTTCTTGATGGGAATGACGCCGTTCTCCTGGGCGTCCACCACGCCCTGCTTCAGCGCCATATACAGATCGGCAAACGGGATGACCTGCGGATTGGCCCCCAGCTTTTGCATGGCGGCCCGGACCATTGCGCTCTCGGCGATGCGAATCTTCAACCCCTTGAAATCGGCGGCCGCCCGGACCGGCGTGTCCCGGGTCGTGAGCTCACGCGGGGCCGTATCCCCGTTGATTGCGATGACCCTGACGCCGGTGGCTTTCTCCGCCGCTTGGAGGTGGGCGTGGAAGACGTGCGAGGTCAAGACCTTCCGCATGTGTTCGTAGTCCCGATACAGGAACGGCACGGCGGTGATCTGGAACACCTCACCTCCCTTGATGAAACCGTACGTGTTGATTCCGCCGTACACCATCTCCAGACTGCCGGCCTTGATCCCGGTGAACATGTCCAGGATGCCGCCGAGTTGGCTGTTGGGAAAGACCTTGATCTCCACGTCGCCGCTCGTCTTCTGTCCGACCAGTTCGGCGAACTTCACGGCGGCCTTGTGAGTGGGCGACGTGTCCGCGCGAATGTGACCGAGCTTCATATTGATCTTGGCCGCCTCGACCGTCGGCGCGGCCAGAACCCCCACGAGCACTGCCGCAAGAGCAATCCCGCCGTACCATCGGGTGCGCATGGCATCCTCCTTGGCTCCAGAATTGTGGCCCGATCCCGCAACGTGGTCCTATAAGAACTTGACGCGCCGGAGGTGCTTGTCAAAGTGCTTCCGGTTGGCCTCGTCCCCGCCGGGCAGGTTGGCGCTCATCCAGACCGGCGGCTCGATTCCCCGCCGGACCAGCTCCTCCACAGTCGCGGCGACCAGGCAGTTCAGCACGAAGGCGGTGCCGAGGGAAGAGGACGGCGCCACCTTCTGAGGGCATCCCGGAACGTCGACCACCGCGTCCCCATACGGCAGCCAGGTATTGAGGAAGATATCGGCGATCTCGTGCAGGTTCTGATTGCTCGGGTGGCGTGACGGGTGATCCCCGGGCGTCCGTGCCGCGAATTCGGTCGAGGTGACCCCGATCACCGTCGCCCCAAGGCGCTTACCCTCCTGAGCCGCGTCAATGGTGGCTGCATTGATTCCATAGGCGTTGCAGACGATGAGGACATCCCCCGTGCTCAGCCCATGATACTTGAGGATGGGGATGACATAGCCGGGGGTCCGCTCCACAAGATTCGAGCGCCAAGCGCCATTCGAGAGCAAGAAGCCGGCGTCCAAGATCGGGTAGATCGGCACCAGGCCGCCGGCCCGCCAGAACATCTCCTGGGGGGCGATGGCGGAATGCCCTCCGGTCCCGATGACGTAGATGTAGCGGTCTTGCGCGATGGCGTCGGCCAGACGCGCGGCCGCTCTTCCAATGCTCTCGCGCTGCGTGTCGGCGATCCTCTGAAGCATGGCCGTAATCGCCGTGTGGTATTGACCGATGACATCCATAAGCACCTCCGGCCCAATGGCCAATGACCAATTACCAATGTCCAATGGACCGCACGGAACCGCCGGCTCCCCCAATGGTCATTCGTCATCGGACATTGGCTATGGCCTGTTCAGCCCTGTTGGTATACGACCTCCCCTTCGACGACCGTCGCAACGACGGTGAGCGGTGGCCCTTCCCGCAGGACAACCAAATCGGCCCGCTCCGCAGGCGCGACCCCACCCCCCCACTCGGCGAAGAGCTTTCGCGGCTGCCGGGTGGCCAGCCGCACGGCGTCCTCCACCGCGAGGCCTGCAAACCGTGCCGCGTTGTCGATCGCCCGATCCATCGTCAGGGCGGATCCCGCCAGATACGGGGTGCCGGGCAGCCGCACGTAACCGTCCGGCCCCACCTCCGCCAGCACCTCCCCCAATCGGTACTGACCCGGCGGCGCGGCGGCGGCGGCCATGGCATCGGTAATGAGGATAACCCGGTCCAGTCCCTTGCATCGAATCATGTTCTTCACGACATACGACGGCAAATGGTGTCCGTCGGCGATCACAGAGGCCATCAAGGCATCCGTGGCCAATTGCTTCTGGATGTAGTTCCGGTGACGCGGCAACATGGCATGCGCACCGTTCCCCAGGTGGCAGGAGACCTGCGCCCCGGCCTCGACGGCCCGATCGATGTCCTGCTCCTTGGCGTCGGTGTGCCCGATCCCGACCGCGATGCCGGCCTGGCGGAGCTTCGAGATGAGGCCGATGGCGCCCGGCCGCTCCGGAGCGATAGTCACGAAGCGGATAAGTCCCCCTGCGGCATCCTGAAACCGCCGGAAGAGGTCCCAGTCCGGATCGCGGACCGAGTCGGCAGGATGCGCACCGCGCGGACCGTCGTCCGGCGACAGGAACGGGCCCTCCAGATGAATGCCGGGAATCGCCCGCCGCAGGATCGGCGCCTCCTCCCGGGCGCGGGCGATGGCGGCAAGCGTCGCCAGCATGCTCGTGGTGGGCGCCGTGATGACGACCGGCAGGAATTGCGTAACGCCGCTGCGCCACATCGTGTTCGTCGCCCGCGTCAGGTCCGCCGCCGTCAGTTCGGGGCGGTTGAAGTCCACAGCGGCGAACCCGTTCACCTGGATATCCAGAAAGCCCTCGGCAACCAGACAGTCCGGACCCCCTACCGCGGGACCGGTCTCCCCGATCGTCGCCGGCCGGATCGCCTCGATGCGCGTGCCGGCGACAATGATTTCGACCGGCGCCGCACCCTGCTGCAGCCGCCCGCGCACCACCAGCGATGGACTCATTCGCGACCTCCCGCGCCCTTGACGCCGACGCAACTCCGAGACGGGCCCCGCGAGCGATGCGGGGCGAACAATCGCTCCCCGCCATTCCGGCGGTACCGGCAGAGCCTAACTCAAAGTGCTATGGGATGCAACGTGGTCGGAAGGTCGCGGTCGGAAAGACGCACCGGGGACGAGAGGGTCGGCAGCGCACTAGTACCAACGGACCTGCCGGAGGCCATCGGTGTCAAAGATGAAGAGCAACCCGAAGGAATACGCGGCTCCCAAGGGCATCCCGCGGGGGTTTTGCTCGACGTCCCCCTCGTAGCGCGTCCTGAGGGAAAGCGACGCGATGTCGCCGGGGTCGCGCACCGAGGATCCCGGCCCGTTCGGGGCGATGGGCTCCACGCGATCCTCCGGACGAGGATGCACAGCGGGGACGCGCCGGGCTCCCTCGACGTCCGCCCGCAGGCGCGGCGCCGGCACGGCAGGCTCCCCCGCAGAACCGCGCCTGTCCAGGACTGCAGGAGCGAGGACGAGACGTAGCGTCGTCGTCGCGGTATGCTCCGCGCCGCTCGCGGGCAGCAGCGGGGAACGACCGGTGCTTCCTTCCAAGGCGAAGGGTCGCCCGCCGGGGTCTGCGGCCTGGGGTTCTCCGGCCTCGTCGCCGTCCGGCTCCGCCTGCGTGAACGCCGGCACGGACACCGGCAGAAGCGAGAAGCGTTGTGCGAGCGCGACCACACCATGGCCCGGAAATGGGCGAAGCGGGAATCCGCCCTCCGGTGGGCCGCTCACCGCGAGGCCGATCTGGTGGCGGTCGGTCAACCCACGCGGCGTCGTGGCGACCGCGCTCAGGATCACCGTATGGGGCGTGACCCGGACGGCTGCGGTGAAAGCGCCCGAACGCACCACCGCGCGGACGCCGTTCACGAGAACGCGCACAGGGTCCCCAAACGCGCTCACGGTTCCGCGCACGGACAGCGTGCCGGCTAGAACCGCGGCCATATCCGTCGGTGCGAGAATCGTCACCGTCGGCCGGACCGGTCGCGTTGGGCGGGATGCGCCTGCCGGGTCGCTATCCGCGGCGCCCCCGTGCACGATCGGTCGGGTGGCGAAGCTGCCGCTCCGCGGGGCCTCCCGAGTGCGGACCCGGAGGCGGACCGGGACTCTCAGGACCGATGCGGGAAGGGGTAGCCCGCCCTGGTCGCTCGGGGCCGCAAAGATCCGCTCGGGCGGGTCGTGCTGCATATGCGCCGTGCCCATCGCACTGGCAGGCAGAAACGCCGACAGGACCGAACCGATACCGACGGCGCGGACGAGAGCGAGCGGACGGTTACACGTGCGGAAGGGGCAGTGCGTGGGCATAAACCGGCCCCCCGGAAGAGTTGCGCTGCAGAACGGCACGTCTGCACACACGCGCTAGGGACACACCTAACGAACGGTATTGGCGCTGTCAAGCCGGACGGACTCGCATGGCGGCCGCAGGGTGGCGATGGAAGGGTGGGCGCGTCGGCGTGGCGTGAAATCCAATAATTCAGGGTTGTTCGGCGGCCAGCGGCTCTGCTGACAAGGGAAGAACCGGACCGGGGATGGGAAGGATCGCCGCCCCGCGGGACCATGGGGAGACCCATCCGAAGGTCGGGTCCCCGCACGTGATCCTTTTTGGCGGCATGCTAAGGCAGTCTAAGGCTCGGCGGTTGCCCGCCCCTGGCGGTTTGAGACCCGCCGAGGATCTCCCCCTCTTTCATGAAAATCTGGATGGAGGCTTTGGCCCGGAGACTCGCGACGTAATCCTTGCGCCTTGCCTCGAACTTCTCCTGGAAGATCTCCTCCTTAATCGCGTCCCGGACCTCGGCGAGTGGCGCAACCGGCTCGGCCCGCACCTGTTCGACCTTGATGAGATGAAAGCCCGCCGCCGTCCGAATCGGCTCGCTCACGCCCCCGGCCGGCAGACCGAATGCGGCCGCCTCGATCTCGGGCGCCAACTCCCCGCGGCGCACAGTCAAGAGATCGGCCCCCGAACCGAAGGGGTTGTCCCCGTACTCCTTGGTCGTCGCGATGAAGTCCGCCCCGGCTCGGATCTTTCCGAGTGCCTCATCGACCCGCCGCCGGACCTGCCCTTCGTCCTGGTTGGGACCCACGGCAAACAGGGAGTGATGGATCTCGGCCTCCGGGACCCGCTGGAACTTGTCCTGGTGGCTCTGGTAGTACTTCGCGATGTCGTCCTCGCTGAGAATGATCGAGGACCGAATCTGCCGGGCGAGCAAGCGGCCGATGGCAAGCCGCTCACCGATGGTCCGCCGCACCTGCTCGATCGTCAAACCTTCCGACTTCAACAGGGCGCGGAACTGCGCGTCGTCGTTGGCGTTGTTGTTTCGCTTGAGCTCTTCGAGCGCCCCCTGCACCTCGGCCGTGGAAGGCAGCATCCCCTCCTTCTTCGCAACCTGATAGAGGAGCCGCCGGTCAATGAGGTCCTTCAGCAGGCGCTTTTCCGCCTCGTCGACGCGCCGCCCGCGCTCCTCGCCGACGAAGTCCTGGACGATCTTCCGGATGACCGGTTGACCCTCTTCCTGGATCTCGCTGAGCGTGACGGCCTCGTCGTTCACCGACGCCACCACGCGATCCAGAATCATCCCGCGGGGCTCATCCGCCTTTGGCGCGGTCTGCGCCACGGCCGGCGCCGCCGCGAGGAGCAACCACAGCACCGGCCACACCTGGCGGCCGGGGTACGTCATGACTTCCCTCCCGCTTTCGGCTCTTCCGCGGGCGCGGCGGGCGCGGCCGGCGCCTCGGGACCGAACTTCCCGACCGGCAGCAACGACTCGTCTCGCGCGATTTTGGACCCGGCCTCCAGTTCCTTGATCCAGGCCTGGAAGCGCTGGCCTTGCCGCTCGTCCATGAGGCGCCGCTGGAGCTGCCCCTTCACCTGGTCGAGCGTCAGCGCCGCGCCCTTCTTCCGGTCGACCAGCTTGATCAGGTGAAAGCCGAAAGGCGTCTTCACCACGTCGCTCACCTCATTGGGCTTCAGCGCGAAGGCTGCCCGGGCGAAATCGGGCAGCATTTGCTCCCGTCCCAGATACCCCAGATCGCCGCCCTTGGGGGCGCTGTTGGTGTCGCGGGAGAACTTCTTGGCCAGCTCGTCGAAGGACTCGTTCTTGGCCAGCCGCGCCTGAACCTCCTTCGCCTCGCCCTCGGTTTGGACCAAGATGTGACGGAGGCGCACCGTGTCGCCCGAGAACTCGTCCGGATGCGCCGCGTAGTACTCCTGGACGTCCTTGTCTTCCACCTTGACCTTGCCGGCAATCTCCTCCTGGACGAGGGCCCGGATCATCAGCTCGCGCCGGAGGTTCGCGACCTGCTCGGCCACCTCGGCCTGGTCGCCGAGCTTCCGCTTCTCCGCCTCTTGCATCAACAGCTCCCGGCGGACGACCCGATCGAGGAACTGCTTCTGGCCCTCCTTGCTGGCAAAGAAAGGCTGCAGCTCGCGCGGGGCGCGTCGAAGCTCCTGCCCGATGTCTTTCTCCAGGTCGGCAGCCGTGTATGACCAGTCGTTGACCTTGAGCACCGCCGGCCCCTGGGCCTTGCCGCTGCCGCTGTCCTTCCCGCAGGCCAGCAGGGCGAGGGCGCAGCCGGCGCCCACGGCAAGAGTTCTCCACAGCATCGTCTGTCTCACCGAACGCTCCTTGTCTGAAACGGGACGCCCCCATCGGCCGGGCGCCGGCCGAACCGCCGCCAGGCGCGAAAATAAATCAAGTGGGGACCGTAACACCCGCAGCCAGCCTATGCAAGAGTTTTCTGGCCGCCGCCAGGCGCGCCTCCGGCGTCGTCCCGTCGGTCCGGTACTCCAGGACATCCTCCGGCAGATACTTGAGGCGGCCGCGTTCCGTGCGCAACAGCATCACGATCGTTTCCGGGCTCACCGGCGGGTCGGAGCCGAAGCGGACGCGGATGGCGTCCCGGCGGCCGTCGATCTCCTGGATCCGGAGCTTCCGGGCCTGGATCTTCAGATCCACCGTCTGCAGCAACCACTCCGTCTCGACCGGGACCGCGCCGAAGCGATCCGCCAACTCCTCCGCGAAGTCGGTGAGCATCCGCGCCTCGCGGAGGGCGGCCAGCCGCTTGTACAGGTTCAAGCGCAGCGCGGGATCCGGGACGTAGGATTCCGGGATGAACCCGTCGGCGCGGAGGCGGATGGTCGGATCCGTCTCGACCTCGGCGGGCTCGCCCTTCAGCTCGCGGACGGTTTCTTGGATGAGCTGGGTGTACAGGTCGAAGCCGACCGCGGCGATGTGGCCCGACTGTTCGGCCCCCAGCAGGTTGCCGGCCCCGCGGATCTCCAGGTCCCGCGCCGCGATCTTGAAGCCGGAACCCAGCTCCGTGAGCTCGGCGATAACCTGCAGGCGCTTTCGCGCCACCTCGCTCATGCCCCCGTCCGCCGGGACGAGCAAGTAGGCGTAGGCGCGGTACTTGTCGCGGCCGACCCGCCCCCGCAGCTGGTAGAGCTGCGCCAGGCCGAGCGCGTCGGCGCGGTCGATGATGATGGTGTTGGCCGACGGGACATCCAGCCCGGACTCGATGATCGTGGTGCAGAGCAGCACGTCCACCTTCTTCAGGTAGAAATCCACCATCACCTTTTCGAGCGCGGCCTCGCTCTGCTGGCCGTGCGCCACGCTGATCCGCGCCTCCGGAACGATCTGCTTGAGCCGCCGCGCCACGGCATGGATGCTCTCGACCCGGTTGTGGACGAAGAAGACCTGGCCGCCGCGCGCCACCTCCCGCCGGATCGCCTCGCCGATGATGTCCGGATCGTAGGGCGTGACGTACGTCCGGATCGACAGCCGCTCCTCCGGCGGCGTCTCGATGGTGCTGACGTCCCGGACGCCCAGCATGGTCATGTGGAGCGTGCGCGGGATGGGCGTGGCCGTCAGGGTGAGTACGTCGACCTCGCGCCGGAGCTGCTTCAGGCCCTCCTTGGCGGCCACGCCGAAGCGCTGCTCCTCGTCCACCACGAGGAGGCCGAGCCCCGCGAACTTCACGTCCTTCTGGAGCAGGCGGTGCGTGCCGACGACGATGTCCACCGTCCCGTCGGCCAGCCCCGCGACCACGGCCTTGATCTCCGCCGCGGGCCGGAACCGGGAGAGCATCTCCACGCGCACCGGGAAGTTGGCGAAGCGGGCGCTGAAGGTCTGATGGTGCTGCATGGCGAGCACCGTGGTGGGCACCAGGACGGCGACCTGCTTGCCGTCCATGACCGCCTTGAAGGCGGCGCGCAGGGCCACCTCGGTCTTGCCGTAGCCCACGTCGCCGCAGACCAGGCGGTCCATGGGCTGCGCCCGCTCCATGTCCCGCTTCACGTCGCGGATGGCCTGCAGCTGATCGGGCGTCTCGTCGTAGGGGAAGGCCGCCTCGAACTCCTTCTGCCAGGTCGAGTCGGCCGGGAAGGCGTGACCCTGGAGGACCTGCCGCGCCGCGTACAGGCGCAGCAACTCGCCGGCCATCTCGCGGACGCTGGCCCGCACCCGCTCCTTGGCCTTGGCCCAGCCGGTCCCCCCCAGGCGATCCAGGGCCGGGGCGGCGGCGGCCGACTCGCCCGCCACGTATCGCTGGACCAGGTGGAATTTCGAGACGGGGACGTACAGCGTGTCGTTTCCGGCATACTGGAGGTGGAGGAAGTCCCCCTCCTGCCCGCCGACCGCCAACTGTTCCAGTCCCAGGTACCGCGCGATACCGTGGTCCACGTGCACCACGTAGTCGCCCGCTTTGAGGTCCGCGAAAGACGTGAAGGGCAGGGCTTCCTTGGATCGGACGCGGCGGCGAACCACCGCATGGGCGCCGAAGATCTCCCCCTCGGTGATCAGGGAAAGCCGGAGCGACTCGACGCGAAAGCCGGCCGTGAGATCCCCGATCCAGAGACCGATCCCGCCCGGGTCCGGCAGCTCGCGACCCAGCCGCGCGCCCAGGTCGTGGTCTCGCAGGACTTCCTGCAGGCGGCGGCCCTGCGCTTCGCTGCGCGCGACCAGGACGATCCGCTCCCCGTGGCGCCGCCAACGGTCCAGGTCCTCCAGAAAACCCGTGATGCGACCGCGGTAGCTCTCCACGCCCGTGGTCGGGATGTCCCGGACGAGGGGAGGCGGGCCGTCCTCCCCCGCCGACCCGCGCGGCGGGAGTGCGAACGGGGTGAGCGCGATGCCCGGCCAGGACCGCGCTTGCTGCCGGAAGTCATCCCAGGCGATCCACCGATCGGCCGCCGCAGGGAGGAGGGGCGCCACGTCCGGCTCACGGTCGGCCTCCGCCTCGGCGTCCCGGAGCGCGGCGGTGGCTCGTTCTCCCAGACCGAGTTCGTCGTCCCAGGCGATCATCGCGTCCGGCGGCAGGTATGCGAGCACGCATGCCGGGTCCGGGACCAGGTCCGGCAGGAAGGCATCCCATTCGGGAATCGGGCGGCGCTGCTCCAGCGCCTCCAGCCAGGCCGGCGGCACGGCGACGCCCTCGCGCCGGGCGGTCGCGAGGAGGCGCCGCTCCATGCGGCCCGCCGCCTCCTCGGTCATGAGGAATTCCTGGAGCGGCAGCAGGGCGGCCTGACCGGCCAGACCCAGGGACCGCTGGGTCTCCGGGTCGAAATGGCGAAGCGAATGGACCTCGTCCCCGAAAAACTCGACGCGCACCGGGTGGCGCTGCCCGGGGGGAAAGCAATCCAGGATCCCGCCGCGGACAGCGAACTCGCCGGGCTCCGTCACCTGGCCGACGGCGCGATACCCGCCCGCCGTCAGGGTGCGCAGCACGTCATCCCGGGGCGCGATTCGTTGCGGATAGAGCGACACGACGGCGCTCTGCAGCGCCGTCGGGCCGATCGTCCGCGGCAGCGCCGCCGCCACGGACGCCACCAGCACGCTCGCCCGGCGCGTCAGGAGCCGATGCAGCGCCTCCACCCGCCCTGCGCGGGCCTCCAGGTCGTCCTCGCGCTCCGGCAGGAGCGCCGCCGCGTCGCCGAGAAAGAAGGCGAGGTCCTGGGCGAGCGCTGCCGCCACCTCGTCGCTTCGGCACAGCACGAGGAGCGTGCGCCCGGTGCCGACCTGCCAGGCGGCCAGCGCCAGCGCGCGGGCCGCGCCGTGCAAGCCGGAAAGGACCGCCTCTGCAGG
>Ga0316622_100000030_pt1 | contig 56744 bp, 53 predicted proteins | sample OWC_Aug_OW2_C1_D_FD_207646 | JGI IMG/M metagenome (GOLD analysis project Ga0316622, IMG submission 207646) | Wetland soil microbial communities from Old Woman Creek delta, Ohio, United States - OWC_Aug_OW2_C1_D5_C | ecosystem: Environmental > Terrestrial > Soil > Wetlands | place: USA: Ohio... | reverse complement strand
CAGGGCATCTGCGACACGGAAGTTCCCGAGGTGGTGCGGCGGGCTGCGCAGGCGGGGGTCGATGAGGGGTTCAACATCTATTCGCGCTACGACGGACTGGCCGAGTTGCGCCAAGCGCTGGCGCGGAAGATGGGGCGCCACAACCATCTCGAGTACGATCCCGAAAGCGAGATCGTGGTCACCATCGGCGCCACGGGCGCGTTCTACGTGTCGGCGGTTGCGCTGCTGAATCCTACAGACGAGGTCATCCTGTTCGAGCCCTGCTACGGCTACCACGTCAGCACGCTGCTTGCCGTCGACGCGGTGCCGGTGTTTGTGTCGACGGCTCCGCCCGAGTGGCGATTTGCGCCGGAGGACCTGGAAAGGGCCATCACGCCGCGTACCCGGGGTATCATGATCAACACGCCGGCCAACCCGTCGGGCAAGGTGTTTCGCCGTGACGAACTGGCTCTCATCGCCGACCTCGCCCGGCGCCATGATCTCTTCGTCTTCACCGACGAGGTCTACGAGCACTTCGTCTTCGACGGACGCGAGCACGTCAGCCCGGCCACGCTCCCGGGCATGCGGGAGCGGGCGATCACGATTTCGTCGCTGTCGAAGACGCTGGCGGCAACCGGCTGGCGACTCGGGTGGGTGGCGGCGGATCGGCGCTGGGTGCGCGCCTTCGGCCCGCTGAATGACCTCTTCTACGTCTGCGCTCCTGCTCCGTTGCAGATCGGCGCCGCCCGTGGGTTGGAGGCGCTGGGTCCCGAGTACTACGCCGGAATGATCCGCGAATACCAAGCGAAGCGCGACCAGCTGTGTGCCGCGCTCGACCGCGCCGGGCTCCCGCCATACAGGCCCGAGGGCGCCTATTACGTCCTCGCCGACGTTTCGCGACTCCCGGGAGAAACAGGCAAGGAGCGTGCAATGTACCTGCTGCGCAAGACCGGCGTTGCCTCGGTTCCGGGCGAGGCATTCTTCCGTGGCCCCGAAGGCCACGCACTCGCACGCTTCTGTTTCGGCAAGACCGAAGCCGACCTCGACGAGGCCTGCCGGCGTCTCGTACGCGTCGCCCGTGATCAACTGATTACCTGACGGATTTGATGTGAGACGGAGCCCTTCTTCTCATTACCCCCAATGCCGCGCCAGGAGAGTCCGGGACTTCAAGCCGCTCGATGTTCGGAGCTGGAAGTCCTCCGGGGCGACGATCTCCGAATCTTGTCGGGGGGGTGGGCCCTGGGCGCCCACCCCCTCGGGGGAGCGAGAACGGCGGCTACGCTCCGGAAACCGATCGACAACACGGCCCGCGAAGCAGCTGCGCTGGCGGGGAACTCGGTGGGGCTCAGATTCTAATGACTGGAGAAAAGATGACCCGAAGCGAGAAAGGGATGGTTGTTCGTGATGGGTGAGACAGATTGAATCAGAGGGTGCAGCGTAAGGCAATCAATTTTTCGGAGGTTAACGGGCACGGTGGCTCGACCGAGAGGTCTGCGCCACGCTACTCGTCGATGAATCGGCTTGCCGCCTGCCCGGTGAGCACGTCTTTCATCACTTTGCCGACGGCGTTGCGTGGCAGAGGCTCGGCGCGGATCTCCCAGTGGGCGGGCACCTTGAACGGTGCCAGCTTCTGGCCGACCCAACGCGCCAGCGCAGCGGGATCGATGTGCGCCCCCAAAACCGGCACGACGATCGCTTTGACTTCCTGCCCGAGATCGGGGTGCTCGACGCCGACGACGGCCGCTTCCGCGACGGCCTCGTGCTCTTCGAGACGGTGCTCGATCTCGACGGGGTAGATGTTCTCCGCCCCGCGCAGGATCAGGTCACGGGCCCGGGCGTTGATATACAGCCGTCCGCCTTTGAGACAGCCGATGTCGCCGGTCGCCAGCCATCGTCCCGGCCGCAGGGCGCGCGCCGTTGCCTCCGGATCCCCCCAGTACCCCAACATCACATAGGGGCTGCGAATGAAGATCTCGCCTTCCTCACCCTCGGGGAGGACGCGCCCGGCCTCGTTACGGATCTCGATCTGATGCGTGGGCTGCGGCCGGCCGACCGATGTCGGAAACTGGCGCAACTCTTCGCCCCCGATCATGGTCACGGCGGTCACCGACTCACTCGATCCATATCCCAGCCCGATGGCCCAGCTGCCATTGGGCGCCACGCGGCGCATCCGCTCCTGCAGCGCCGGACTGGTCGGCGCGCCGCCCGAGCCGAAGTTCCGGATGCTGGACAGGTCGTACTTCTCCAGGTCGGGATGCGAGAACACTCGCGGCGCCATGCTGCCGAGGCCGGCCCAGCTGGTGACCCGCTCGCGCTCGATGATGCGCAGCACGTCCTCTGGATCGAAGCGTCCGAGGCGCCACACGGTCTTCGCCCCCACGGCCAGCATCATGATGGCGCCGCTGTAGAGCCCCGACACGTGAAACAGTGGCGTTGTGATCAACGCGCAGGTTTCCGGGCGGTCGAAACCCGCGCCGTGCTCGGCGGCAAGCATCATGGTCCGCACGCCGTTCAGGTACGCCACCTGGACGAAACCGCAGATGCCGCGATGGCTGTTCACCGCCCCCTTCGGCCGGCCGGTCGTGCCGCTGGTGAAGAGGATCACCGCCGGATCGTCTTCGGCGATCGGTTCCTGTGGCAGTTGGGCATCCGGTGCGTGCCGCGTCAGGTCGGCGAAATCGGACTCGATCTCGACCTGCTTGACACCGAGATTCAGCGTGGCGATCCGCTGCAGACGCTTCCGGTCCCCCACGAGCAGCTTCGGTTCGGTGAGACCGACCGCGTAGCGGGTCTCGTCGGCGGTCCACCAACCGTTGAGCGCGGCCACGATGCCGCCGAGGCTGACCGTCGCCCAGAAGGTCACGAGCCACTCCGGGTGGTTCTCGGCGAGAATGGCGACGCGATCGCCCTTGCGAATGCCGTACCGCTCCCGCAATGCCTGCGCCGTCGACGCCACCAGGCGCAGGTGCTGCGCGTAGGTGATTCTGCGGTCGTCGAGGACGAGGTACTCCTTGTCGCCGTAACTTCGGGAGTCCTCCAGTAACTCCCGCAACGATCGCTTGCGCTGCCTGAACACCGCCATGCGTTCGCCCAGGACGTACTCGTCGACGATTTCGAACGGACCGCCAGGCCCAGTCAGCTGCGCGTCGATGTCCTCGTATGCCACGGGCGAGAACCTACGTTGAGGTGGGCGGGCACCGCAAGAGCTGCGGCTACGAGCTGCTCGTTGAGCGCCGATGCCGACTACCAGGCGGCGCTTTCACGCGCACGAACCGAGGGCGGCGTTCACCGCGCCGATCAGCTCGCTGATGCTCACCCGACCGTTCGCATCTGTGTCGAGCTTTGGACAATCGGCCGGCGGCTGCATATCGAGGGCGATGCGAACCCCTTTGACCAGCTCGTGCACCGCGACGTGGTCGTCGTTGTTACAGTCGCCCGGACAGGGGACGACATCCTCGAGGGGCAAAGCCCAGAGTTCCGCGCCCGTCTGGTGATCGTCGGCGACGAAGTACAGCCGTGAGCCCGCCCGCATGAACCTGGACGGGCTGGATGACGCAGCACCCGCGGCGATGTTCTGCATGAGAATCGTGCCATCGACCGTGCCATCGCTCGCCCACAGCTCTTCGCCGCTGACGCCGTCGTCGGCTGCGAACACGACTCTGCCGCCAACGGTGGCGAGGTGGCGTGGCGGAGGGTTGGCGGTTGCCACTTGCCCGGTGAATGCGTTGCCCGGACCGGGGTTGATGTCTTTCACCAGGATGGTGCCCTCGGCGGTGCCGTCACTTTTCCACAACTCCCTTCCGGTGGCGCGGTCGGTGGGAAAGGAGACGTTCGCTGTGAAATAGAGCGTGCCCTCGAGGTTCGTGAGGCTCCATGGGTCGGAGCCAAAGAATTGGCTGATCTCCTTGACCAGGACTGTTCCTGACCCGGTGCCATCGCTCTTGTAGAGCTCGACATCGTTACGGCCCGCGGTGAAGAACACCAGGCCGTTCGCGTCAGTCAGATTGCTGCCTCCGATTGAGCTGACCAGCACCGTGCCGGCCGTGGTGCCATCACTCTTCCAGAGCCCGTCACCTCCTGGGAAGAAGAGGTAGTCGGAGGTTGCGATCAAGCCGCCAGAGGCGTTGACCTCTCGCACCGGCAGGGTTCCCTCTTCGGTTCCATCGCTCCGCCAGAGAGCGCCCGCGGCGAGAAAGAACAGGGCCCCGTGGAAATCGACGAAGTCCTGGCGACCCCGGAAGACCCCCGTTGCACCGGGCATGAGATCCTTCACCAGGTGGGTGCCACCTTCGGTCCCGTCACTGCGCCAGAGCTCGTAACCGTGGACGCCGTCTTCCGCTGTGAAGTAGAAGCCGTTTCCGGCGCGCGTGAAATTCGACACCGACGAGCTCGCCGCTCCGGGGTTGATGTCCCGCACCAGTCGGGTTCCGCTCGCGGTGCCGTCGCTGCGCCAGAGCTCTTCACCATGCGTCCCGTCGTCCGCGGCAAAGTAGACCCCGCTGTTCCACTCGACCCCGGAGTAGTCACAGGGAAAAACGCAGTGCGGGAACGCATCGGCGGAGCCGGGATTGAGTTCCTTTACCAGCTTCGTTGCTGCCTCGGTGCCATCGGACGTCCAGAGCTCGCGCCCGTGCTCCCCATCGTCGGCGGCAAACAGCAGGGTGTTCTCCCGCGCCGCGAGCGGTATCGGTGAGGAATCCGCAGCCCGGGCATTGATGTCCTTGACACGTATGGTTCCGAGAGAGGTCCCGTCGGTTGCCCACAGTTCGCTTCCCGTTTCCCCATCGTTTCCGGCAAAGAGTAGTCGGCCGCCGGCGGCGCGCGTGAGTTGCTCGAGCGCATCGGCAAACCCGAATACTCGCTCCGTTTGCGGACCGGTCCCGTGGGTGATCCACAGCTCGACGGGTCCGGGTTCGTCCTCGTCGGCGCGGAGGTCGACGACAAAGAACAACAGGCCGTCGCCGACCGTCAGTTGTGAGAGCAGGATGCGACCGCTGGTCGAGGCGAAGCGTCGCACGAGCTGCGTGCCGGTCGGGGTTCCGTCTGTTCGCCAGAGCTCCTCCTCGTCGGGTTCGATTCGCAGCACATAGAAAAGCATTCCATCGACGACCGCCCCGATCGGACAAGACGCGAAGAAGCAGCCGGTTGGTTGGGACGGGAGATCGGTGACGCGAACGGTTTCCTCGGGCGTGCCGTCACTACGCCACAGGTCGTGCAAGTCGTGTCCGTCCGTGACGACGAAGAAAGCGTGTCCGTTCACGTCGGTCAGGGCGGTGGGCGATCCCTCGCCGAACTGGCTGACCAGCTTGGTCCCCTCGGCGGTGCCGTCGGTCGTCCAGAGCTCGGTGCTGCTGCCCACCTCGGCGATCGTGAAGAACCAACGATCGCCGACGCGGGCGATTCTGCGCCTTGCCTGGGCGCCGAATCGGGCGATAGACATGGTCCCAGCGCCAGTACCGTTGGTGATCCACAGCTGGTCACGGCCGCTGACCTCGACGAAGAAGATGGCTTGATCACCTCCGGTGGTGAGCCCAGTGATCCTGCTGTGGAACGGACCGGGGTTGATCTCGGTCACGATGCCGGTGCCGGCCGCGGTGCCATCGCTCCGCCAGAGTTCGCTGCCGGTCCCGGGAGAGCTGGCAACGAAGAGAACGCGGTGACCCACGGGAACCAACACCTCGACAGGTGCGTCGGGTTGGACCTGGGGTTGCACCGCCGCGACGAGCGCGGTGCCGTCGGGAGTCCCATCGCTCTTCCAGAGCTCCCGCCCCCCTCGTTCGTCGCGTGCGGTGAAGAAGAGCGTACCGCCTGCGTTGACGAGCGAGTCGGGATCCGAACCACCCGGTCCTGGGATAACGTCCTTGACCAGAACGGTTCCCTCCGCCGTGCCGTCTGTTCGCCAGAGCTCGCGCCCGTGTGTCTCGTCGGTGGCCGAGAAATACGTCACCTGACCGATGGTCACGAACGCCGCGGGTCCGGAGTTCGCGTCCGGGTCCGAGAGCGAATTGATATCCTTCACGAGGAACGCCGGCGCCTCAGCCAGCGCCGGCGCCGACAGAACAACTGCCGCGCTGATCAGCAGAATGCGAGCCCCGATTTCCATGCGACCCTCCTCGCGCTCTTGCTGCCCGAACTCAGGTGCGTCCTTTCCCGCCGCCCGAAAGGTTGCCACTGTGTTTCGCACCAAACCTCCCTGCAAAGCAGCTTGCAATAGGTGCAGTGCATGTATGCCCCCCTGCCGGCACTGACGAGCCAGAGGCCTGCGCCGCGGTCCTGGCATGCCACGGGCGAGAACCTACGTTGGGGTGGGCACCGCAAGAGCTGCGGTGGCAGACTCCCGCTGGCTGCGCCGTTTACCCGTTTGCCCGTGTGCCCGGGTGCCCGTTTGCCGGTTGCAAATGGAGCGCTTTTCCCTCTACTGTGTTGGCGAGGAGAGGGGAGTCACAACGGGTCGCCCTGGGATATCTTTGCGCGTCGCGGCAGTCTTGATCGCGTTCGTGGCCTTGTCACTCGGCACGGCCGCGGCGCATCCCGACCTCGAGTTTGTGCGGGGAGCGCTCGAGGGTCTGCTGGCCGAGCACCCTGACGATCCGGAGCTGCTGCTCCGCCAGGGACGGCTGCGGGAAATGGCCAGAGACTGGGACGGGGCGCTGGTGGCGTTCGCGCATGCGCAGGAACACGGCGCCGACCCCACGGCCGTGGCGGCGGCGCGCGGACGGGTGTTTCTTGCCGCCGGCTTCCCGCGCATGGCGATGTTCGAGTACGACCGCGCCCTGGCGCAGCGGCCCGACGCCTACGAGCTGCTCTTCGAGCGCGGGCGCGTGCAGCTGGAGCTCGGACGGCCCGACGCGGCCGACGAGGACTTCGCCCGCGCGATTGCCAACATGAAGCTGCCGCGACCCGAGCAGGTCATCGTGCGGCGCGACGCCCTGCTTGCGCGCGGCAAGCGCGAAGAGGCCGTGCGAGCTCTGGACGAGGGCATCGCGCGTCTCGGTCCGATCGCCTCGCTCGAACTGCCGGCAATCGATATCGAGGTCGATCTGGGACACTACAACGGCGCCCTCCGGCGCCTCGACACGCTCCTGCAGCAAACGCCGGCCAACGCGGCCTGGATCGCACGCCGGGCCGAGATCCTGAAGCGTGCCGGACGGGCTACCGACGCGCGGGCCGAGTTCGCGCGCGCGCTCCGGCAGATCGAAACCAAGCCCGCGCAACGACAAAACACCGCCACGAAGGAACTGGCGGAGCGGCTCCGCGCGGAGTTGGCTTCGCTGGACACCGAGAGGGGAGAGAACCGATGAGAAACGTGTACCGCGTTACCTTTGGACTGTTGGTCACGCTTGCGGCGGCAACCGTCGCTCACGCCGTCACCGTGACGCGCGGACCGTACCTGCAGATGCCGACCACGGACAGCATCATCGTTCGCTGGCGGACGGATGTCGCGACCGACAGCCGCGTGGCCTACGGCCCCGCGCCGGGTTCGCTCACGTCGAACGCCGCCGACGTGGGGCTGACGACGGAGCACATCATCACCGTGTCCGACCTCACGCCCGACACCCAGTATTACTACGCCGTGGGCACGACAGGCGAGAGCGTGATCGAGGGCGACGACACGGATCACTTCTTCCGCACGCAGCCAATTGCCGGTCCGGCGCGGCCAATGCACATCTGGGTGACGGGCGATGGCGGGTTTGCCAACGCCAACGGGATGGCGGTGCGCGACGCCTACGCTGCGTACAACGCCGACAACCCCACGGACTTCTGGCTGCTCCTCGGCGACAACGCCTACCTTCTCGGCAACGATGCCAACTACCAAGCGGCGCTCTTCGACATGCACCACGACATGCTGCGCAACGTCCCCGTGTGGTCGACGTTCGGCAACCACGAGGACTTCTCCTCCGACGACATCGCTGGGACGGGCCCGTACTTCGACATCTTCAGCTTCCCGACCAACGCGCAGTCGGGCGGCGTGGCGTCGGGCACCGAGGCGTACTACTCGTTCGACTACGCCAACGTGCACTTCATCGTGCTCGACTCCGAGGGGCCGTCGGGCGGCCCCGGCGCGGGCGTTCCCGGCAAGCCGCTGCCGACCGACCCGATGATGGTCTGGCTCGTGTCCGATCTCCAGGCCACGACGGCCGATTGGGTGATCGCGTTCTGGCACCGGGCGCCATACTCCAAGGGCCTGTTCCACGACTCGGATGTGGAGGTCAACGAGAAGAACATGCGCGAGAACGTCCTGCCGACGCTGGAGAACTACGGCGTGGATCTCGTGCTGACGGGTCACAGCCATTCCTACGAGCGCAGCTACCTGCTCGACAATCACTACGGTCTGTCGACCACGTTTGACCTCGCCACCCACGCGAAGGACCCCGGCGACGGCGACCCTCTGGGGGACGGTCCCTACGTCAAGGCGACCCTCGGCAGCGCCCCGCACGAAGGTGAGGTGCACGTTGTCTGCGGCAGCTCGAGCGAGGTCCGTACGGCGACGCTCAATCACCCGGCCATGAAGGTCGGTCTGCTCGAGCTCGGTTCGGTGATCCTCGACATCAACGACAACAGGCTCGACGCCAAGTTCCTGAACAGCAACGTGCAGGTCACTGATAGTTTCCGTATCGTGAAGGGATGCCCCGCGGTGAAAACATCGGGGTGCGCAACCGCAGCGAAGGGCAAGATCACGGTGAAGAAGGATCCCACCGACAGCACGAAAGACAAGATCGTGTGGAAGTGGCAAGATGGAGCGATCCTGGCATCGGACGTACCCTCGCCGATGACGCAGACCGACGTCGAGGTGTGCCTCTACGACCAGAACGACAAGGTGCTCGGCAGCGTGTTCCCGAGGGGCGGGCTCTGGGCCGCCAACGGCAAAGGCGATCTTCAGTACAAGGACTCGCTGATCCAGTTCGGCGGCATGAAGAAAGCGAGCGTCAAGTTCTCGAAACCAATGATCAAAGTCCTGGGCATGGGCACCGGTCTCGGCCTCGGCGGCCTACCACTCAACACGCCAGTCACGGCGCAGTTCGTGAACCTCGACAACGGCAAGTGCTGGGAGTCGACTTTTACGACGTCCAAGAAGAGTGACAGCAAGAAGTTCATCGCCTTGCTGCCGTGACAGCGCGGTGACACCTATTCGCTAGGAGAGGGGTGGCTACGCCGCGCGCTCGGCTCTCCGAGTGCGGCGGACACGGCTTGCAGCGACACGTCGTACCGGTGCGCGACGTTGCGGTGGCCGCCTTCGAACTCTTCGTAGGTGTGCGGGATGCCGAGGGCCTGCAAGCGCTTGACGTAGATGCGCGCGCCGTACTGCAGGTGGTGCTCGTCGCGGCGGCCGCAGTCGAGAAAGTAGAGGCGCAGCGAGCGCAGCGCCTCGGTGTGCTGGACGACGATTTCGACCGGATCGTGGGCGAGCCAGCGGCGCCAGACCGACTCGCGGAGCTCTCCCGTTTCTTCGTCGAAGGGGAGATCGAAGCCAGTTGGCGACGCGGGGTTGGGGGAGTAGCACGATGCCATGGCGAGGAGGTTCACGACGTCGAACCAGTACGGCCCCCGATCGGTGACGGGATGGGGAAAGCCCCGCAGAAACTCCCCTGCGGACGATTGGTACGCGGCCAGACCGGCGACGCATCTGGGGATGTCGGCCTTGTAACAGAGCTCGAAGTACTTGTCCCCGGAATGGTCGACGACGAGCCCGAACACCTGGCGATGGCGCATGCCGAGAACCGTGGCGCCGTAGCCGCCAGAGCTCTTGCCCATGACGACCCGCTGATCGCGCGTCGCCAAGGTGCGATAGGTGGCGTCGACGAAGGGGACCAGCTCGTCGACGAGGTGATCGGCATAGCGGCCCGTTGCGCTGGAGTTCAGGTACTGGCTGCCGCCGAGCCTGGTCATACAGTCGGGCATGACGACGATCATTGGGCGGATGGCTTGTGCTTGGATCAGCCGGTCGAGCCGCTGGGGAATGTTCTCGTCCCAGGCGGCCTCGTTCAGGAACGTCTTGCCGTATCCGCTGAAGCCGGCGAGCAGGTAGACCACCGGATAGCGAGCGTCGGTGCGCTCGTACCCGGGCGGGAGGTAGATGGGGATCTGGCGCTCGTGCGGGTCGCCAAGCGGGTTGCCGCGAAGCACCGTGCTGGTGAGGGTGACGGTCTGGACGGGCATGGGAACACAGAACACAGAACACAGACAAGAGACAAGAGATCGCTCGTTCCGACCTTGTCGTCTGTGTTCTGTTGTCTGTGCTCTGTTGTCTCGATCCCTTGACTCCGTGAATCCGATCGTAGAGCTTGAAGGTCCATGTCCTCACTGGACACCTTGGGCCGTCCGCTGCGGAATCTTCGCATCTCGGTGACCGACCGGTGCAACCTGCGCTGCGAGTACTGCATGCCCGAGGAGGAGTACGTCTGGCTGCCGCGGGAGAACATCCTGCACTTCGAGGAGATCAGCACGCTGGTCGACGTCTTCACCGAGCTGGGCGTGGATAAGGTCCGGCTGACCGGGGGGGAGCCGCTGTTGCGCCGCGACCTGCCCAAGCTGGTGCGGCTGCTGGCGGCGAAACCGGCCATCAATGATCTGGCGATGACGACGAACGGCATCCTGCTGGCCGACTGTGCGCGCGAGCTGTTCGCCGCCGGCCTCCATCGCCTGACGGTGAGCCTCGACACGCTCCGCGCCGACCGCTTCCGCGCCCTGACCCGGCGCGACGCCCTGCCCGCCGTCCTCGCCGGGATCGATGCCGCCGTGCGCGCCGGGTTCCAGCCGTTCAAGCTGGATGTCGTGGTGATCCGCGGCACCAACGACGACGAGCTCGTCGATCTGCTCGAGTACGGCAAGGGCATCGGGGCCGAGGTTCGGTTCATCGAGTACATGGACGTTGGTGGCGCAACGCACTGGTCGCCGGAGCGGGTCTACTCGCGCCGCGCCATGCTCGAGCAGCTGACGGCGCGCTACGGCCCGATCGAGCCGGTCCGTGAAGCGACCTCGGCGCCGGCGGAGCGCTTCAGTTTGCCCGATGGCACCGCGTTCGGCATCATCGCCTCGACCACCGCGCCATTCTGCCGCTCCTGCGACCGCAGCCGTCTGACCGCGGACGGCATGTGGTACCTGTGCCTCTACGCCCTCGAGGGGACGAATCTGCGCGACCGCCTCCGCAGCGGGGCGTCGAAGGACGAACTCAAGGCGCTGATCATCCAGGGCTGGCAGACACGACGTGACCGCGGCGCCGAGGAACGCCTGCAGGCGCGCGAACGCTCGGCGCTGTTTTCCGTCGGCGACCTGCGCCGGGATCCCCATCTGGAGATGCATACGCGGGGGGGATGATCGCGAAGGCAAGCGGCAAAAGGCAAAACAGTCCCTTGATCACTTTTGCGCTTTGCCTTTTGACTTTTGCCTTTCTTGAGTGCGCCCCGACTATCGTTGCCGCCGTTCCTGTGGCAGGATCAACGGCCAGATGAACGCCGCGGCAGTTTGTATTGAGAGCCTTCGCCACCGCTACGTCGAGCGCGAAGCCCTGGCGGGCGTGTCGTTCGAGGTCGCCCCGCGAGAGATCTTCGGGCTGCTCGGCCCCAACGGCAGCGGCAAGACCACGCTGTTCAAGATCCTTTCGACCTTGGTGCGGCCGACCGACGGGCGCGTGCGCATCTTTGGGCACGACCTCGTGAGCGAGGCGGCCGCGATCCGCCGTCGGCTGGGTGTCGTGTTTCAGCGGCCCAGTGTCGACGGCAAGCTGACCGTGCGCGAGAACCTGCACCACCACGGGCACCTCTACGGCTTGCGCGGGGCCGCGCTCCGGCAGCGAGCGGATGCCATGCTCGATCGCCTCGGCCTGCGCGAACGGGCCGGCGACCTCGTCGAGACGCTCTCCGGTGGTTTGCAGCGGCGCGTGGAGCTGGCCAAAGGCCTTCTGCACCAGCCCGATCTGCTTCTGCTCGACGAGCCGTCAACCGGGCTGGACCCCGGCGCCCGGCGTGATTTCAACCGGTACATCGCCCAGCTGCGGGATCAGGAGGGCGTGACGGTGGTCCTGACGACGCACTACATGGAGGAAGCCGAACGCTGTGATCGCGTCGGCATCCTGCACGAGGGCCGCCTGGTGAGCCTCGGGCAACCGGACCAATTGAAGGCCGAGGTCGGGGGTGACGTTGTGGTCATCCATCCGCAGAACACTGAGCTCCTGCAGGCCAAGATCCGTGACCGGCTCGGGTGCGACGCGGTCATCGTCGACGGGACGCTTCGCGTCGAACGTCCGCGCGGTCACGAGTTCATTCGCGATCTGGTCGACGCGTTTCCCGACGAGGTCAAGTCGGTGACCTTCGGGAAGCCGACGCTGGAAGACGTCTTCATCCACCTGACCGGACACCGGTTCTGGGTTGGCGCACCGAACGGGAGCGAGGAATGAGCGACCTGCGCGCGGAGCGAGGCATGCCGGTTGGCGAGGGAGTTGGCGGGATGCATACCACGGCCGGGGCGGTTGGGTTCACCGGCGGGCAGTTGTCCGCCGTGCAGACGCTGTGGTGGCGTGAGGTGGTGCGTTTCGTACGGCAGCGCAGCCGTCTTTTCGGGGTCTTTGCGCAGCCGCTGGTCTTCTGGCTCCTCCTGGGCGGCGGCTTTCATATGTCCTTCCAGGCGCCCGGGATGCCGGGCGGCACCAGCTATGTGACCTACTTCTATCCCGGCATCATCGCGCTCATGTTGTTGTTCACGGCCGTGTTTGCGACCATCGCGGTTGTGGACGATCGCCAGGGCGGCTTCCTTCAGGGTGTGCTGGTCGCCCCGGTCTCGCGCTCGACCATCGTCCTGGGGCAGGCACTGGGATGCACCACGTTGGCGGTCGGCCAAGGGGCCTTGTTTCTCGTCTTTGCGCCCACCGTCGGGATTCATCTGACGCTGCCGGTGATCGCGGCGGTCATCGGCGTGCAGCTGCTGATCGCCTTCGGGCTGACGAACCTCGGGTTGATCATTGCGTGGCGCATGGATTCCACGCAGGGGTTTCACGCCATCATGAACCTGATCTTGATTCCGATCTGGTTGCTGTCGGGGGCGGTGTTCCCCGCAACCGGCGCCTCGGTGTGGCTGGAGTGGATCATGCGGTTGAACCCGCTGACCTACGGAATGGCCGCCCTGCGGCGTTGTCTGTACATGAATGATCCCGCGGCGGTGGGCGCGGTGCCGCCGCTGATGTTGTCAGTCCTGATCATGATCATCTTCTGCGTGGCCACCCTCTGGGCCGCCAGCCGTACGGCGAGCCGCCGCGGCGGGTGACAAGAGACAACAGAGCACAGAGCACAGCAGCTGAAAGCTCGTCTCCGATCTGTGCTCTGTTGTCTGTGTTCTGTGTTCTACTCGGAGTTCCCGTCGTAGTCCGCCAGCTCGGGGGATTCCTCCTCCACCCACACGAAGTGCGCGCCGCAGTGCAGGCACAGCGCGTCGAGGTAGAAGATTCCGCGCACACTGCCGAGCGGCAGTCGCTGCCGGTGCCGCTGGCCATTGGCATCCTTGCACTCGTGCACAAGCAGGCGGCCGGTTCCGGTGACCGGCGTCCGCTGCGGCGGTTGCAGTGGCGTGAAAGCAACGATGGTCGGCATGGGCGGTCAGCTCCGCAATTCGGCGAGGATGGCGACCGTCGCCGGCGACTGGTTGAGCGTGTAGAAGTGAATCCCGGGCGCGCCGCCTGCCAGCAGTTCGCGACACTGGCGGGTGGCGTGGGCAATGCCGAGGGCGCGAACCGCCTCCTCGTCGTCCTGGAAGGACAGCAGCCGGGCATGCAGCGGTTCCGGGATCCGGGCGCCGCACAGCTTCGTGAACCGCTCGATCTGGTGCAGGCCGGTGATGGGCATGATGCCCGCGATGATCGGCACGTTGATGCCGACCCGTCGGGCCCGCTCCACGAAACGAAAGTAGTCGGTGTTGTCGAAAAACAGCTGCGTGATGACGAAGTCCAGTCCGGCGGCCACCTTCTGCCGCAGGTGCTCCAGGTCGAGATCGAGGTCGCGGCACTCGACATGGCCCTCCGGGTATCCTGCGCCGCCGAGGCAGAAAGGGTAGCCACGCTCGCGGATGAAGCGCACCAACTCCGTGGCGTAGGCAAAGCCATTCACGGGACGGACAAAGACCTGTTGTCCGCGCGGCGGGTCGCCGCGCAGCGCCAGGACGTTCTCGATCCGCAACTCGAGCAGGCGGTCGAGGATGGCCGCGATCTCGTCGCGGTCGTGACCCACGCAGGTGAGGTGCGCCATGGCTTCCACGCCGTACTCACGCTTCATCCGTGCCACCAGCTCGATGGTCTTGTGCCGCGTGCTACCGCCCGCGCCATATGTGACCGAGACAAAGCTCGGACTCAACGTCCGCAGCCGTTCGATCGTGCGCAGGAGCGCCTGCTCCCCCTGCTCCGTCTTGGGCGGGAAGAACTCGAAGGAGAACAGAGGGGTACGCTCGCCAAAGAGGCTACTGATCCGCATAAGTTTTCCTATTCTGAAGAAAGCGAACCCTCGAGGCAATGGCAAATCCGACCATTTTGGATGGCAGATTGGGGCAGGTGGACCGTAATGCGAAACCCGCAATCGACTTGACGAGCCGGCCGTCGACGCCGTACTAACTGGCGTACCGCCTCTGCCGCAACAGAGGGAGTAGTCTGCGAAAGGGGATACGGGTGAGAAGGGTATTGCTGACACTGGTGATGTTTGCGCTACCAGGCGCGCAGCCGCTCTTCGCGGCCGACATCAAGGATCCGATCGCCAAGTTTGAGACCTTCTGTGTCGAATGGATGGGGAAGCTGGCGGTGCGCGAACGGGACAACCGCGCGCATGTCCGTTGGGAGCCTGGGCCGGACGGAACGCACGGCGAATACGTCGGCTACAGCCAGGACCACACGTGCAAGGTGAAGGAGAACAGTGATCCGAAGGCCGTTCCGATCGGGCAGATCACCTACCGCGAGCTTCTCTTCCGCCAATCCGGGGCATCAGCCGTCGAGGCCGAGAAAAGCGTCCCGCAGGTCATCGAGGTGACCGAGGTCATCGAAATCTTCCGCTTCGACAAAGGCAAGTGGGTGTACTGAGGAAGCTGTCAGCGATCAGCAGTTAGCGGTCAGCGACCAACGGCCCGTGATCATCGCTACGGGTCAGAGAACCACGGACTCCCAAGCTGACAGCTGATCGCTGACAGTCCCGTTACCATGAAAGTCGGTATCGTCGGATTTCCCGGCGCCGGGAAGACCACGGTGTTCAATGCCCTCACTGGGCTGCACGCGGCGGTCGGTGGTTACGGCGACCCGAGCAAGGCAAACCTTGGAACCATCAAGGTGCCCGACGCGCGGGTGGATCGGCTGAGCGCGATCTTCCAGCCGCGGAAGACCACGCACGCCGAATGCGTCTTCGTCGATGTCCCAGGCGGTGGCGATCACTCCGCCGGCGCTTTGGCGCGCGGCACCCTGGTGCAGATGCGCGATGCCGAGGCGCTGGTCCAAGTGGTGAGAGCGTTCCCCGATCCCGCTGCCGGCGCCGCGGCTCAACCGGAGCGGGACGTCGAGAACTTCAAGAGTGAACTCATCCTGGCGGATCTCGCGGTCATCGAGAAGCGCCTGGAGCGCGTGCGAAAGGAGCATGGGAAAGGGCCGGATGTCGATCTCCTGGAGCGTTGCCACGCCGCGTTGGAGTCGGAGACACCGCTGCGGCGGGTGACGCTCTCCGCCGCCGAGGAGCGGGCACTTTCCGGGTTCGGCCTGGTGAGCCGCTTGCCGTTGTTGGTGTTGCTGAACGTCGAGGAGTCCTGCGCCGGCGCCCCGATTCCCGAGAGTATCCGCACGCGTCTCGAGGCGGAGGCTGTGTTGGGCTTGGCGTTGTGCGCCCAGATCGAAATGGAGATCGCAAGCCTGGACCCGGGTGAGCGCGGCGCCTTCCTCGCCGATCTTGGTCTTGCCGAGTCCGCCCGCGACCGCTTCATCCAGGCGGCGTACGCGTTGCTGGACCTGATCAGCTTCCTGACCACCGGGGAGGACGAAGTGCGGGCCTGGCCGATTCGGCGCGGGACGACGGCGGTCAAGGCGGCGGGAAAGGTTCACAGTGACATCGAGCGCGGTTTCATTCGCGCAGAAGTCGTTGCCTACGACGACTTCATCCGACTGGGCTCGGAAGCCAGGTGCCGCGAGGCCGGCAAGCTGCGCCTGGAGGGGAAGGAGTACGTCGTCCAGGATGGGGACATCATTCACTTCCGGTTCAACGTGTGATCGAGAGGGATCAAGGGGTCGAGGGCGGGTGCCTGAGGCGTCGGGTGTCTTGAGAACTCGACCAGACTCTGCTTTCTCGTGAATCTCATGCCCATTCCCAAGGCCGTTTTCCTCGACGTCGGGTGGACGCTGCTCTACCCGCGGGAATCCATCTGGGATGCGATGGCGGCGGTCGCGCGAGAGGCGGGCAGCGTGCTGACCGGCGCCGACGCCGAAAATCTCATCTACGACCTGATGACCGCCGGGCGCGAACAGGCGCTGACGAGGTTTGGGCCCGAGACGGAGTATACGGACTCGGATGAGGAGTTCTTGGCCATGTTCGTGGCGATGGGCCGGATGCTCTTCACGGTGGCCGGAATTACGGACGATCACGCCGGGCTCATGCAACGTTTCTTCCAACGTTTCTGGACGAGGGACAATTGGGCGGTCTTCCCCGAGGTGTTTGCTGTTCTCGAGCGCCTGCGCCGGCGTGGCGTTCGTGTCGGGGCTTTGTCGAACGCCAGCTCGGACCTGGTCGGCTTTCTCGATCAGCTCGGTCTGTTGCGCCATCTCGACTTCGCCGTGGTCTCGGCGGTCGAGGGAACGAAGAAGCCCGACCAACGCATTTTCCAACTGGCCTTGCGGCGCGCCGGTGTCACTCCGGAGGAAGCCGTGCATGTGGGCGACATGTACATCGAGGACATCCTCGGCGCCCGCAACGTGGGAGTCCGCGCGCTGCTGATGGAGCGCGGAGCGCGTGCGATGTTCCCGAACCACGCCGAGTCGACCAGCCTTGTCCCCGAGCCCCTCGAAGTGGTGCGCAATCTCGAGGACGTGCTCGCCGCGATCGGGGTCGACTGAAGAGCTTTGGGGGTGAGGGGTGAGGCGTGAGGCGTGATGAGGGAACGACCCTTCGCCGACGTGTCAGCCGCGGCGTCATATTCGTCGGCTCCCTGATTGCCGCGATGGTCTTGCTTCCCCACGGTGCTTTCGGCGCAGATCCAGCGCGTGGAGCAATCGTTTTTGCGCTGGCGGCCGGATGCGGTTGCCATACGCCCGAAGGGGGACCCGTTGGTGCCGGTGGCCGCGCGTTGCCGACGCCGTTCGGCACCTTCTACGCGAGCAACCTCACGCCGGATCCGGAAACCGGCCTGGGAAAGTGGAGCGATGCGGAGATCATTGCCGCCATTCGCGACGGATATGCGCGCGGCAAAGGCGTCGAGGCGCCGGTGATGCCCTACTACCTCTACGCTGGGATGGCGGACCAGGATGCAGCGGACCTGGTCGCTTACTTGCGAACGCTGGCGCCCGTCCGCCGCGCCAACCGCGCCGCGGAGGTGGGTCTCCCGCTCCAGCGTCTGCTCTACCGCGGGTGGCGATTTCTGTTTGCGCCGAAAGTCGCTTCACCGGCACAGGCACCCGCCGACGGCGTGGCGCGAGGACGCTACCTGACGGATCACGTTTCGATTTGCGCGGATTGCCACACGCCGCGCAATCGCTTTGGCGTTCCCATCGCGAGCATGTATCTTGCGGGGACTCCGCAGGGGCCCGACGGCAAGCCGGTGCCGAACATCACTCCGGATACGACCGGAGTCGGCGACTGGGACACCGACGACCTCACGGAGGTGCTTTCGTCGGGGATGTTGCCGAACTTCGATAACGTGCAGGGACTGATGGCCGAGATGGTGGACGGTTACGGCGGTGGGCCGGGCTATCGCAATGCGCGGAAAGAGGATCTGCGTGCGATCGCAACCTATCTGAAGACGGTGAAGCCGGTTGAGCACGACGTGAAGAGCAAAGGACAGTGAGGGTGTTTCACGAGCAGAAAGGAGGCAGGATGCGAAAGGTTGTTGGAATTGGCTTGCTGTTGATCGGCGGATTGCTGCTGTGCCGGATGACCGTCACGGCCAGCGAGCATGCGCAACATGCCGTGGCGCTGCCGGCGGGTCCAATTCGGGACCGCCACGAGCTGATGGAATCCATCGGCAAACATGCCAAGAAGATCGGACAGGCGGTCAAGGCGAATGACGCGAAAGCGGTCGTGCCGGAAGCGGAGGCGATTCGTGCTGAGGCACAAAAGATCCCGGCGCTGTTTCCGCCTGGGAGCACGCACGAACGCTCTCGCGCAAAGCCGGAGATCTGGACCGACTGGAAGAAGTTCGAGGCGAGCACCACCGGCCTGGAGCAGGACGCGTCGGCGCTCGCACAGGCAGGCCGGGACGGCGGCGACATCGGGGCCGCATCGAAGAAGATGTTCGCAAATTGCAAATCGTGCCACGACGCGTTTCGCGTGCCGAAGGAGGGGGAGTAGTTTTCGGCGCCGCTCAAGGTCTGGTGGCGCTGGTTTGGTCTCTCTCTTCGAGCTTTCCGACCGGGCAGGAGCGAGGGTGTGCCCTGTTGCCCTCGCCGCCTGCCTAGTCGTCTTCTTTTTTGCGTTGCCCCTGTCCGCCGCCGATCCTCCTCCACTGTCGGAGCGCGTCGCCGACTACCACATCGACGCCCGTCTCGATCCGAACTCCCGCACCGTGACCGGCCACGAGGTGCTCCGCTGGCGGAACACGGGTCGGCAGCCGGCCACGGAGCTGCGATTCCACCTCTACCTGAATGCGTTCGACAACAACCGCACGACCCTGATGGCGGCGTTGCCTGAAGCGGTCGAGCGCTGGGCGGAGCGCTTCCCCGGCGAGTGGGGCGGCATCGACATCACCAGCGTCCGCATCGGCGAGCAAGACGTCAGCAAGCGGTTCGAGTTCATCCGACCCGACGACGGAAACCCTGATGATCGGACCGTGGCTCGCCTGTCGATGGATGCGCCTGTGCGCCCGCGGGAGAGCATCGAGCTCGAGATCGACTTCAACGTCCGGCTGCCGCGGTTGTTCATGCGGGCGGGACATGCGGCACCGTTCTTTGTCGTGGCGCAGTGGTTCCCGAAGCTCGGGGTGTTCCAGAATGGCGAGTGGAACTGCCACCAGTATCACGCCACCACCGAGTTCTTCGCCGACTTCGGCGTCTACGAGGTCAGCCTGACGGTTCCCGTCGATTACGTGCTGGGCCACACGGGTACGGTGACGAGCGAGCGCGACAATGGTGACGGCACGAAGACGGTCGAGGTGCGCGCGGAGGACGTGCATGACTTCGCCTGGGTGGCGGATCCGCGCTTCCAGGTTGTCGACGACCGCATTGATGATGTGCGCGTACGGTTGCTCATGCAGCCGAACCATGTGAGCCAGGCAGCGCGCTATCTGAGCGGGCTGCGCGCGGCCATGGAGCGGTATGGCGACTGGTTCGGGCCGTACGCCTATCCCACGCTCACGGTGGTCGACCCCGGCCCGGGTGGGGCGGCTGGCGGCGGCATGGAGTATCCGATGCTGATGACCGCGGGAACCACCTGGTGGATGCCGCGTGGCCTCAGGGTCCCGGAGATGCTCGCGGTCCACGAGTTCGGTCATCAGTATTGGTACGGCATGGTTGCAAACAACGAGTTCGAGGAAGCGTGGCTGGACGAGGGCATCAACTCGTACGTCGAGGGCCGGATCATGGACGAGGCCTACGGCCCGGAGGCGAGCTATCTCGACCTCTTCGGGCTGCGGCTCAATCATCTGGCCGAGGCGCGACTGGGCTACCTGGGCGCGGCGACGCACGATCCGATCGCGCGGCCGGCGCATGCCGTCCTCGATCGGGAAAGCTATCAGAGCGTGGCCTATTCGAAGACGGCGCTCGTGCTGGAGACGCTCGACAACTACCTGGGGAACGATCGTTTGCGCGCAGCGCTGCGCGCCTACTTCCAGAAATGGCGGTTTCGCCATCCCACAGGAAACGATTGGCGGACCGTGGTGGAAGAGACCGCCGGGGAGCCGCTCGGCTGGTTCTTCGAGCAGACCTTGGATGGCACGGGCGTGCTCGACTATGCCGTGGCCCGACTCGATGTGCGGGAGCTCCCACCGCTTGCCGGGCGCCGCGTTGTCCCCGAGGCGTCAGGTTCCCGCGGCGGCGAGAAGCGTTACAAGGTCGAGGTCGTGGTGGAACGGCGCGGCGAGGTCCGGATGCCCGTCGACATCGCGGTGGGGTTCGACGACGGCAGCGAGACGCGCCAGTCGTGGGATGGCCGTGATCGCTGGTACCGCATCGAGATGACGAGCCGTCAGCGAGCCGAGTACGCCATCGTCGATCCGGATGGCCGGTTGGCGCTGGACGCCAACCGGCTGAACAACTCCCGCATGCGTTCGCCGGGCACGCGCGGGATTGTTCGTCTTGCCGGTCGCTGGGGTCTGTGGGTCCAAAGCGCGCTGCACTTGGTCACGGGTTTCTGAGATGCGCAGTCTGGCTGCGCGGTGTTGCGCCAAGGGGGCGAGGGCCCAGTGAGATGTCCCGAGCGTTCCTCCAGGGACTGCGAGTCGCGCTGCACAGCTGGCCACTGGCGCTCACGTTGTGGCTGGTGAGCCTTCTCTTCGCGGCGGCCTTTGCGTCGGCCAGCGCGTGTTGGCTGGCGCAGGTGTTGGACGGCTCTATGGCGACCCGACGGCTGTACCGAGACCTCGATCCCAACGTACTGGTCGATCTCTACCATCATCACGGCGCGAGCTTTCGCCTGCTCTTGGTGTCGGCGGGTCTGCTCGCCGCGCTGTACGTGATCGTGTGGGTCTGGTTTCACGGGGCGATCGTGGCGACGGTGCGGGCCAACGGCAAGCTCAAACTCCGCGACAGCCTCCGTGATGGTCTGGACCTGGCGCCGATCTTCGGCCGTCTTCTGGTGGTGGCGGCGAGCGCATTGACAATGCTCTCGGGGGCCGTCGGCGCGGCGGCTTGGTGGCTGGTCCGCCGCAGCAGCGCCGGGCCTTCGGAGATGACGCGATACTATATCATCGGCATCGCGCTGCTGATTTGGTTGATGGGGGCCGCGTTGCTCACCGCGGTTCACGATCATGCGCGGCTGCGCGCGGCCGCGGCTGGGAGCAGGGCATTGGCGGCGTACTGGTCGGCGATGCGTTTCGTCTGTGCCGGAGGCGAGCTCGCCTTCCCCCTGGCCCTGCTCCTGCACGCGGCTGGGGTGGTGATCTGGCTCGTCTACCAGACGGCGAGCGCGAACATCTCGGTAACCGGACGGCTGGGCATCGGCGGATCGCTGCTGTGGGGAGAAGTGTTCCTGTTCGCCCGCGTTGGCCTGCGGGTGTGGTTCTTTGCGGCGCAACACGAGCTGCAGGCGAACGCGGTGCTGCCGGCATCGTTCAAGACTCGTGGAACCGAGGTTCCTTCCTCCCTCGATGCTTTCGCGCTAGGGTCGCCGCAACTTCCGCTGCCACTGGAGTGAGCAAAGAAAACAGGAGACGGCCGTGAAGGATTCGATCGTGCGTGTCGGCGTCGTGGGCGGGTCGGGATATTCGGGCGGCGAGCTGCTGCGGCTGCTGCTCGGCCATCCGCGGGTCGAGCTGGCCTGGGTCACGTCGCGCGGTGACAAGAACCTCGAGGCGGTTCACCGGAATCTGATCGGGACGGGGTTGCGCTTTATCAAAGAAGAGGAGACGACGCCCTGCGACGTCGTTTTCCTTTGCATGCCGTCGCGCGAGTCGATGACGCGCGCCGAGCTGTACCTGCAGCGGGGCGCGAAGGTGATCGATCTGGGCTCGGACTTTCGCCTGAAGGACCACGCGCTCTTTGAGCGCGTGTACCGGGCCAAGCACACGTGCTGGGACTTGGCGCGCGAAGCGCCGTACGGGGTCACCGAGCTCCGCCGCGCCGAGATCGCGCGCGCCCGCCTGGTCGCGAACCCCGGTTGTTTTGCGTACACCGCGATCCTCAGCCTGGCTCCGCTGGTCAAGGAGCGGCTGGTTGCCGTTGACCGGCTCGTCGTCGACGGGCTCTCCGGCACCTCCGGCGCCGGAGCCGATCCGGTGGTGGCGACGCACCACAGCGAGATTGGCAACTCGGTGTTTCCGTACAATGTCGTCGATCATCGCCACACGTACGAGATCGAGCAGGAGCTGACGGCGGTGGCGGGCGCTGCGGTCACGGTTCATTTCACCCCGTATTACTGTCCGTTCACCCGCGGCATTCTGGCCGGGTGCCATGGATTCCCGTCACACCCGATCCAACGTGCCGACCTGCTGCGCCTGTACCAGGAGTTCTACCGGGGCGAGCCGTTCGTGCGGGTGCTCGGGTTCGAGAAAGATCCGAAGGTCAGCTGGCAGTACCTGCCGTACCCGAGCGTGTCCGCCGTCGCCGGCTCGAACTTCGTCCACATCGGTGTCGACGTGGACGAGGTCCGCGGCCGGGTGGTCGTCTTCGGCGCGCTGGACAACCTCGGCAAAGGCGCCGCCAGCTCCGCTATCCAGAACATGAACTGCATGCTCGGGTTGCCGGAAGACACCGGGCTCAAGGGCGTCGGGCTGCACCCGTGACGTCTTTCAATTGGTGATTGACCGATTGGTGATTGAGCGATTGAGCCAATTGGTCTGTTGAGAAATCGCCCGATCTCTCAATTCCACAATCACCCAATCACCAATCGCCAATCACTCCAATGTCATGAGGGTTCCGGGCCCGCCACATCGGTGGTCGGTGACCCCGAAGCAGGCGGTCGCGATCCAGCAGGCGCTGGCGCCGATGGTGCGGCAACGCCCGCCGCGGGGGCCGCTGCGCTTGGTGGCGGGTCTCGACGCCGCCTTCTCGCGCGACGACCGCACCTGTATTGCTGCCGTGGTGCTCTGGGATCTCCGCACGCAAGCCGTGGTTGAGGAGCACACGAGCATTCGTCCGCTGACGTTTCCGTATGTCCCGGGCCTGCTGTCCTTCCGCGAAGCGCCGGCGCTCATCGGTGCTCTGCGACAACTCTCGCGGCGACCCGACGTGCTCATTTGCGACGGGCACGGCCTCGCGCATCCGCGACGTTTCGGTATCGCGTGCCACGTCGGGATCATCACCGGCTTGCCGAGCATTGGCTGCGCCAAGAGCCGGTTGGTTGGGACGCATCGCCAGCCAGGGCTGAAGCGCGGCGCCGTGACGCCCCTGATCGATGGCGGCGAAGTGGTTGGCAGCGTGCTGCGCACGCAGGACGGGGTCAAGCCGGTCTTCGTCAGCGTCGGCCACGAGACCGATCTGCGCGGCGCGGAGCGTCTCGTACTCGCCTGCGCCCCGCGCTATCGGCTTCCCGAGCCCACCCGCCTCGCCGACCGCCTGGTCGCGGCGGCGAAGCGGGGGCGTGACTGAGCCCGGGATTTCTTTGCCCCGCTCCAGAAGGACCGGCGCCGCGTGCCGGTCATTCGCGCGAAGTTGGCGCGGTCCACTTCCACGCTCGTCGCATCGCCGTTGAGGCGCTGCGACCAGGTCGCACCGCCGTCGACGGACTTGAACACGCCACGCGGCGGGGCGGCGGGTAATCCGTGCGGGAAGACCGTCGCGTAGCGCCCGGCGGCCCCGACGGTTGTGGATGCCACGACGATGCCAGGGTTGGTCGGGTCGACTGCGACGTCGCTGACGGATGTGTGCGCGAAGGTTGCGTTGCCGAGCAACTCCCACGTGCTCCCTCCGTCGGTGGATTTCAATATGCCCTGGCCGGCATACGCGAGGTTGAACCATCCGGGTTCCCCCGTGCCTACATAGATGATGCGCGCATCGCTGGGCGCGAACGCGATGGCGCCGATCGCCAGGGAGGCCTGGTCGTCGGTCTTGGGGATCCAGGTGGCACCGCTATCGCGCGTCTCCCACACACCGCCCTGGGCGGCGCCGATCAGCCAGTGGCTGTCGTCACCAGGGTCCACGGCGATGCTTCTGACACGCCCGCTCCACGCGGGCCTGACGATGCCGAGAATCGGCGCGGGGCCGATGTTGATCCACCGGTCACTGTCGACGGCAGCTGTGGTGGCAGCAGCCGAAGATCGTGCGGCGCGCGTGTCGCTGGCCTGCCGCATGGCGCGCATCTGCGCACCGTCCGGGATGTACCCCAGCGGGAAGGCGCGCTGCTGGAAGGCCCACCACGTGCGCTCGGCCGGCGCCTCGCGCGCGCTGCGACGGGCGTGCACCGAGGGCGCGCCGGCGACGAGCACCACGGCGCACAGCAGTGCGCTCCCGATCCAGATGCTCGACCACCGCGCTCGTCTCGAATCATTCGACCGTGTCATGCTTGCCTCCTCGCTTGGCGTTCGGTTCCAATCAGACGTGTGCCCCGCGGACGGTGGATGGTGCATTGTCCGTTGAGTTGGGTGGTTGCTTCGCCGGCTGGCGGGCGACGCAGAACGCTTTGAATTCCGCGTCGCCTTGGCCTGGATTCCAAATGGCCATAACATGCAATCGTGAAGACGACGGTTGAGATTCCCGATGAGGAGCTGCGCGACGTGGTCGAGTTCACCGGCGCCAAGACGAAACGAGAGGCGATCGTCAAGGCCATTGCGGACTTCAACCGCCGTCGGCGTATGGCCGCGCTGGTCAAGCACTCGGGCGCGTTTGGTTCCCTGCCCACGAACGAGGAAATTGAAGCAACCCAGCAACGCGAACCGCACGCACGGGGGAATCGGTGAAGCTGGCCGACACCTCGTCGTAGGTCCACCAGATGCGCGCCAAGGGCGATGCCGCCGTCCGGGCCCGCGTGGAAGAATTGCTGCGTGCCGGCGAGGCGGCCTGGTGCGCGATGGTCCGAGCGGAGATCTGGGCTGGCGTCGGGAGCGAGCGAGAGCAGCGAATCCTGCGCGAGTATGAGGCCGTGGTTCCGGATCTGGCGATCGACGAAGCCGTGTGGCGCGCGGCCTGTGACCTGGCGGGGCGTGCCCGGCGCGCGGGCAAGACGGTCCCGGCCTCCGACATCTTGATCTGTGCCTGCGCGCGCCACCATGGCGTTGTGATCGAGCACGCCGACGCGCACTTCGACATGCTGGCGGGACTCTGAAGCGTCCGTGGCCACGGCGGCGCTGTCTGTTTCCAGCCCGCGTGTTTCAGCGCGGGCTGACGTCCGCGACCCAAGCGTCGTGCCGGCGAAATGCGCCCCCCTCTTCATCTCCCCCCGTGCCACTGGTGGCACGGGGGGAGAGTGAGTGGGGTCCATCGCCTCTGTCGTGCGTTGCAGCGGGGGATTGAGGGGAGGAGACGGAGGCAAGAAATCTTCGCGTCGCGATAAGAATCTTCCATCTGCCCCTTCTTCGTGCCCGCCCCGGCTGGAACGCTGCCTGGACGGGTTAATCGTCCGAACCGAAGCCGGCGCCGAGTCCAAATCCGGAGAAACATGACTTTCTCCCTTGCGTCTCCGCTTGTGCTGCGGCCATTTCCCGTTGCGCCCATCACACACCCGGTGCACGGGCCTCCTCACCGTAGGCGTAACTTTTGAGGCGAGGTTGTGACTTGCGAGGGAACAACATGACCGGTGAGCCCGCCTCGGCCGGCTTCGCTCGGGTAGACCGTCTCGCTGGAGCTCCAGCGCCGCGCCCAACTGCGCCAGCTCCCGTTCCCGTCCAAGAAAAGCGTCGCGGGTGGTGGAGGATGCCTCGTCATGCTCGGTACATACCGCCTCACCACGTGATGTGCCGGCTCACCCGCTGTACGTCGTCGCGACCGCGCGCCGTCAGCGGCCGGTCCGGGTTCTCGGTTTCACTCGTCGCCTCGCCGTGTTGTACCAGGTAGAGTTCCATCGCCCCCCTCTGAGCTTGCCAGCATCGTACGCTTCGGTGGCGCGCCGCTGCAAGCGATGCCCCGCGCAGGTCGCCTGTGTCAGGGGTTTCAGGTGCGCCGAGGTCGTCGCCAGCCGCGCACGGGACTACGCGCGCGCCAGGTAGTCTTCTGGCACAAAGACATTGCGGGCGCGAAACGGCGGCGGCGACTCCAGCATGAGGCGGAGTCGCAAAGCAAACCCACGCGCGGGGAATGCGAAGAAGGGCTCGGGGCTGTAGATGTCACGCACCCACGGTGGCGCCTCCAGTCCTGCTTCTCGGCAGAGTGCACTGACGACGGCGGCAACCAGACCCTCGCGCTTGCCCGGTCGTTGCGGTCCCTCGGCAATCATCGCTCGACGCCGAACCAGCGCGGCTCGGCGGAACTCGTCAACGAACGCGTTCACCAGTCGCTGAAAATCGACCTCGCCGGACGTCGGCGTTTCGAGCAGGTCAGTCACGGTCATCAAACATTTCCTCGAGCAGCAGGCGCACGCGTACGGGGAGCCGCTCAGCCGGGAAATACTCCAGGACGACCTGCAGAACCTCCTGGCTTGAATGCAATCGCAGGTGATTCGCGAGAAACCGGATATCCCCGGCATCTTCGGTGGTCCGCGCGGCCGCGCACTTCATCGCCAGCAGCGTGCGCGCGTCCACCGTGGAGATGGTGAGATGCGAAAGCGTTTGCCACATTTCGTAACCGGCGTGCGCGGGGACATAGGCCTTGGCGGCATCATTGAGCCAGTCGGCCGGGAGATCGAGCTCGGCGGCGACCTCGCGCGCCGCCGCTCGAATGACCTCGGGATTACTGAACCACGCATCGACATCTTTGGTTGCCGGCCGCACCTTGTGTACCAGGCACATCACCGCACCGCCGACGAGAAACAGTTCGGCACGTTCCCCGCGCGCGGCCAGGCGCCGGTTCAGCTCCCCCAGTGCGTCAGCGATTGTCTCGCGATCGAGCAAAACCATGAATACGGTCAGTGTATGCCTTACCCTTGCGCGCTTCCAGCGGCGCGCAACCGCCTCGCCTCCGACCGCAAGCAGGCCAACACTGGGTCGTCGCTACGCCGCTTCGCGGGCCACGTCGGCCATCGCCGCGTCGGCGCGCTCGACGATCTCGGTCACCAGCGCGTCGGTCACCACGGTCGACAGCGCCATCATCCCGCGCGGGGCGATGAACACGCCGTGGTTCAGGCAGGCGAGATGAGACAATCGCATGGTCGCCGCATCCTCGCGGACGATCGTCGCCCTGGGGGCCTGCGGGGAGAAGAAAACGTTCAGCAGGGAGCCGGCATGGTGCACCGCAAACGGCAGCCCATGCCGGCGAGCGGACGCCTCGAGGCCGAGGCGCAGGCGGTCCATGAGCTGGTGCATCACCGCGATGCGCTCGCCGGTCAACTCGCGCACGGCGACCGTCCCAGCCGCCGTCGTCAGCGGGTTGCCGTTGAACGTGCCGGACACGAACATACGGCCCGCGCGCGGGTCGCTGACGGCCATGACGTCGGCGTGCCCGCCGACGGCGCCTACCGGCAAACCGCCGCCGATCAGCCTGCCGAACATCGTCAGGTCGGGTGTCACGTCGTGCAGCGACTGCGCCCCGCCCGTGGCCAGCCGGAAACAGATCACCTCGTCGAGGATGAAGAGCGACCCGGCACGCCGTGCCGCCGTTGCCACGCGGGCCAGAAATCCGGGCGGCGACGGCACGATGCCGCCGGCACCCATCACGGGCTCGAGCAGGGCGCAGGCGATGTCGCCACCGTGCTCTTCGAGCACGCGCTCGAACGCCGCGGCATCGCCGTGGTCGGCAAGAACGGTGCTCGGTCCCTCGACGCCCAAGAGGCCGATCTCCGTCTCCTCCATGGACCCGTGGTAGCCGTGGCGCGCCATGAGAATCTTGCGGGGTCCGGTGAGTAGGCGCGCGATGTGAATGGCCAGCATCGCCGCCTCGGTTCCGGAGTTCGTGAACCGCACCGTGTCTACCGACGCCACGCGTTCGACCAACAACTCGGCGAGGGCGATCTGCGGCTCGCACCGCGCCGACCACGCGGTGCCGCGACCCGCCCACTCGCGGATGGCCTCTACCACCGGCGGGCACGCATGGCCGTGCACGAGGCTGGTGTAGTTGACGCTCAGATCGAGGTGACGATGACCGTCGGCATCCCACACGAACGGTCCTTCCCCGCGCTCGAGCGTGACGCCGTGCGGCTCATAGTGTGCGGCGGCGCGGGTGTCGCCACCGGGCATGACCGCGCTGGCGGCGTCGGCGAGCCGCCCCGAGCGAGGGGTTCGCTGGCGGTAGCGCTGCTCGATCTGGCTCATCGTTCCTCCCGGCCGCGGCCGCGGCGCTCACCAGAGCCAGCGCGGGACCCGCATGGTGTAGTCCACGTACGCCTGCCCGAACAACCGGCGGAGCGTCGGCTCCTCGTAGAACACGACAAACGCATGGAACATGGCGAACACGGCCACGGCGTACAACAGCAGCCAGGGTGACGCGAAGAACAGCGCCTCCGCGGCGATCAAGGACAGCACGCCGACGTACATGGGGTTGCGCGTCACCCGGTACAAGCCGCCGGCGACGAGCTGCTTCGGCGGATCGATCGGCGCCGGCGTGCCGCGCCCAACCACCATGAAGTCGCGGACGCACCACAGATAGATGCCCAGCGCCGTGGCCGCCGGGAAGAGCGCCAGCCCCTGCGGCCAGCCGATGTCGGGAATCGTTCCCCATCCGGTACGCACCAGGATCCGCCACGGCACCAGCACCGTCACCGTTCCCGGCACGAACACGGTGAAGAGCAGATTCTTGAGCAGCAGCCACACCCGGACGTTGCTCATGCCAGAAGGGTTACCGATACCGTCACGGATTCTTCAGCGAGCTGCCAACCCCGGTTCGAGCATCCAGCCCGCCTGGAATTGTGCCCGTCGGGGCGGCGGTGTCGGCCGCGAGGCTACGGGGTCTTCAACGCGTCAGACAGCGCTTCCTTGCACGGTGGCGAGAGATCTGCCTCGCGCCCCTTGAGGCACTGGAGGATGCGGCCCTCGCCGGGCGAGATGTCTTTGCAGTACTGCTGGATTTCCTGCGCGCAGAGGGCCCGCACCTGTGACGCGCCCTTGCCGACCCTCTTCTTCGTTGCCTTGTAATGCTCCAGACACGCCGGCGAGAGCTCGGATTCGTGTTGCCGCAGACAGCTGCGATAGCGCCCTTGCCCCGGCTGCACGCCGGGACAGAAGCGTTCGATGTCCTGGCTGCAGGGCCCCGAGCCCTTGGCCTGGGCGTTGCCGGATGTTGTGCTCCCGCCGAGGGCGCCGATGCACAACATCACGGTTGCGACGGTTCTGAAATGGGTCATCGACTCCTCCTTTTGTTGCGGTCTACGAGACGATCCCGGCTGGGCAGCTGACACCGGTGCCACCGAGGCCGCAGTAACCGTGCGGATTCTTGGCCAGATACTGCTGGTGGTACTCCTCGGCGTAGTAGAACTCCGGTGCGGGGACGATCTCCGTCGTGATCGGACCGTAGCCAGACGCCGTCAGCACGGGCTGATAGGCGTCGCGCGAGGCTTCGGCGGCGCGCCGTTGCGTGTCGCCGTAATAGTAGATGCCCGAACGATACTGGGTGCCGACGTCGTTGCCTTGGCGCATGCCTTGCGTGGGATCGTGATTCTCCCAGAACAATTTCAGCAGGGCCTCATAGCTCACCAGCTTCGGATCGAAAACCACCAGCACGACCTCGTTGTGTCCGGTCAGCCCCGAGCACACCTCCCGGTAGGTGGGGTTGGGGGTGGACCCGCCGGCGTAGCCAACGGCGGTAGTGTAGACCCCCTGCGTCTGCCAGAACTTGCGCTCCGCGCCCCAGAAGCAGCCCATCCCGAAGAGGGCCATCTCCATGCCTGCTGGAAAGGGTGGTTCCATCGGGTTGCCGTTGACGAAGTGCCTGTCCGGGACCGCCATACGTTCCGCACGGCCAGGCAGCGCTTCGTCCGGTGTGGGTAGTCGCAGCCCGTAATCCCTCAACCGCATGGTGGTAGTCTCGACGAGTGCTTGGCGACTCAAATCCCCGCGTCGCTGACCCCCCGCGTCGCCGCGTCTGCAACCAGTCCGGGGCGACCCCATCGTGTGGCTTTCTCACGGTCGGCCAGCCCCCACACGCGGTCGTGCAGTTCGCTCACCCTGTCTGGATCGGAGAGCAGGAGCCGCCGTTCCCTGGCGTTCAGAGCCGACGGCCCGCTTTCGATGGCGCGGTCGAGCAACGCGCCGCGAGCCGCGCGGATCGTGTGCCGCAACGAGCGCGACCTGCCGAGCAGGGCACGGTGCAGCGCGTTGATGTAGGGGTCCACCACGGCGCGGACGAAGCCGTCGTTCTCGACCTCGGGCCGGTGCGATGCGACGGCGAGGGCGGCGTTGAAATTCCGGTCCAGGTCGCGCAGCTCCAGTGGCGGCGCGCTTTCTTCAGGAATGAGGAAAAGACCCCAGGCGCGGGCGCCTGCTCCCCAGCTCACCCGACTGGCATACACCGAGAACGGCACGGAGAGTATCAGCGCGCCGATGATCGGGGTGACCCACCAGAAGTAGTTCGGGTTGAGCCAGTAGAGGCTGATGCCCCACGCGCTCGCAAAAAGCGTGTCGAGACCGTGGTGCCGGAGCGCTTCCTCCCAGCTGGTTTCCGCGTCCTCGCGCCCCTGTGAGCGCCACGACACGGTGCGGCCGAGCAGATTCTGCAGGACGAAGCGGCTGTGGAAGACCATGCGGATCGGCGCCAACAGGCTCGAGAAGACAATTTCGATCAATACACTCAGCGTCAGCTTGATCACGCCGCCAAACGCCTTGGCCTCGCGCCACTTGAGGACGATCATCAGGATGCTGAGCAGCTTGGGTAGGAACAGGATCATGCCGGTGACCGCCAGCAGCGCGAGGGCCCAGTCGGGCCGCCAGATCGGCCATTCCGGAAACAGACTCGGCCCGTGCGGAAAATAGTCGGGCTCCCGTAACGCGTTCACGATCGCTTCGGCGGTGCTGAGCGTCAGGAAGGAGAACCACAGCAACGCCGAGACGTAGGAGAGGACGCCATTGAGAAACAGCGCGCGGTGCGCGCCGAACAGGCCCTCGGTCGGTAGCAAGCGGAGGTGTTGCAGATTGCCCTGACACCAGCGGCGGTCGCGCTTCATCTCCTCGAGGAGCGTCGACGGCGTCTCCTCATAGCTCCCGTGGAGGTCGAACGCCAGCCACAGGGTCCATCCGGCGCGGCCCATGAGCGCCGCTTCGACGAAGTCGTGGCTGAGGATCTCGCCGCCGAGCGGCGGCTTCCCCGGCAGCCGTGGCAGGGCGCAGTTGTCCATGAACGGGGCGATGCGGATGATGGTGTTGTGCCCCCAGTACTGTCCGTCTCCCAGCTGCCAGAAATGCAGACCCGCGGCGAACATTGGCCCGTACACCCGGCTGGTGAACTGCTGCACGCGGGCGAAGAGAGACCGTCGGTTCACGGCGGCGGGCGCGGTCTGAATCATCCCGGCGTCGGGGTTGTACTCCATCAGCTGTACGAGGCGCACCAGCGTCTCACCCGCCATGATGCTGTCCGCGTCGAGCATGATCATGTACCGATACTGCTTGCCCCAGCGGCGGCAGAAGTCCGCGACGTTGCCGCTCTTGCGCTCGAGTCGGACCTGGCGGCGCCGATAGAAGATTCGGCCGAAGCCATTGACGGACCGGCACCACTCGGCCCACGCCTCTTCCTCTCTCACGTAGGTGCCCGGGTTGCTGCTGTCGCTGAGGACGAAGAAGTCGAAATGGCGCAGGGTCCCGGTTCGCTCTAAGGACTGGTAAATGGCTCTCAACCCTGCGAACACCCGGTCGACGGGCTCTTCGCAAATGGGCATCACGATGGCCGTCCGGCCACCGGGCGCAAACCCCCGCACCACCTCACCGGAGGGCAGGGGAGGCAGGTTGGTGATGGCGAAGCGATCGCGCCGGCCGACCAGAGTGAAGAAGCCCAGGGTCGCCGTCCAGAAACCAATCGAGATCCAGCCGAAGAGCGCGCCGAAGAAAAGGACGATGGCGACCTCCAGCCATGTGCCGCCGCGGTGCGGGAGGACGTTCACCATGAATCCGCTGGCGACGACGCTGGGAATGAGCACCAACACGGCGAGTAGCAGACGTCGGCGGATGGCGACGGTGATCCAGGGGAGACGTTGGCGCTGGATGCGCAATGCGTGGCGATCGCGGGCTCTCGTTGGGTTCGATGCCCCGGCTTCGCGGCGGCGAAACAGCCTGAGGGGACGGCGCAGGAAACGGCGCTCGATCTTCTCGGGCACCATCCCTCTGCGGGTGAGCCTGGGCATGGAGCCGAAGCCGTCGCGCGGAGGAGCTGACCGGTGCTGGCTGGCTTCAGGAGCCAGTTCGGATCTCAGGTCATCGACCTCAGCCTCGTCGACACCGTTGCCTGCCCTTGGGGCTGCGGCCGAGGTGTCGGTCGCGTCATCGGTGGCAAATCGTCGCGACAGGAATGCGTCGATCCGCCAGGCGGTGAACTCGTCCGTTGCGTCGTGCCACGGTCTGGGGGCTGCCGGATAGCGCTTGGGCAGGAGTGCGCGGAGGGCGCGAACCGTCTCCGCCACGGCGTCTCCGCCGGCCGGCCACCGCTCGCAGGTCAGCGCCTGCTCGACGGCTTCCGTCGCCAACGGTTCACGTTCGCCAACGGGAAGGCCGAGCGCGGTGAGATAGGCGAGTGCCCGGTCGTGCGCCTCCTTCCAGTCCTGCAGCAGGCGATCTGACGAGATCTCCAGGCGGCGCCGGGATGTCCGCGCCTCGTGCGGTAGCGTCACGGCAACGGTGTCGAGTGGCCGCGCGGCGTATTCAACTGTTTTGTCGCTCAAGGCAGACCCACGCGCGATTGGATATCGTTGTCTGTGTCCCCTCCTTATCGAAGAATGCCTGCCGCTCCAAGCGGGAGGGGGACGGTCATCGCGGGGTGAAGCTCAGACTCTCGAGGAACGACTCTCCCTCCGCATCGATCGGCAAAAGTGTCTCGCCCTGCGGGGCTCGCTGGCTGTACTCCACGCCGACGACGTAGGCGGACTCGTTCGGATGCACACAAATGAAGCCGTGGCTCGACAGAACGAAGACCTCTTCCGGAAATTGCGGAATGCCGCGGTCCTCGACGGTGCTGTCGTAGCGCACGCACTCCGATCCTGAGGAACTGTCGAATGCCGATGTGAACGCGAGCAACCGGAAGTGGCCGGCCTTACTTCCTTCTTCGCGGGCTCTGATCATCCCCTCCAGGAGACCCTTCCGATCGCTGGACCTGGTGGTGACCCGTCTGCCCCATGCCGTCGCGAGCACTGCGCGGTGCGGGTCTCTCAGTCTCTTGGCAAAGCCGACCTCGAACTCGCCCGCACCGGAGACGATGGCCCAGTCGTTCCCTCTCGGGGGCAGGACGGAGAATCCGGAGAGCTGAAAGCGCTGGTTGGGATCGGGAATCGATGACGGACTGACGGCTCCCTGTTCGCCCGCGGAGCTCTTGCGAAGTTCGCGTGTGGCCTGGCAGCCAGGAACGGTTGCGCACGCGCCCAACGCCACGATGCTGACGAACAGCAAGAAATCCGAGGCATACTTCCTCATTCTGGCCGTTCCTCCTTCGGCAGTGCCGCGCACCGCCGCGTCGACCGCGCGACGGCATGCCAGTCCGAGGGCATGTGCAAAACGCACCTCCAATTCGTGCATCGTCGGTCTCACCTCCGCGCCTCTCTTCTGGAGACTAGCTCCAAAGCGAAGAAAACTTCCAGCACCGAGCACGGAAATACACCGCGGGTTGCGCCCGCGCCCAAAACGATCCCTCGTCATGCCCGGGTAGGCAGACAGTTCCAGAGGTCCCCGGGGTCGCTCCAGCTTCAATTGGCGCCTATGCGGCCGTTTTCGACCTCGACGGATATTGACACCTGAAGCTTGGTGTATGTACATTGACACCGAGGTTGATCATGGGAGGAAATTCCGGAAAGGCGAGGGCCCATGGGCGGAAGGTGCCGCGGACGTATCGGCTGGCACCGGAGAAGGTGGCGGCGGCTCAGCGGGCGCTCGGGAGCGCCACGGCAACCGAGGCAATCGAGACCGCCCTCGAGCTGGTGCTCCTTCGGCGCGAGTTGATCGCCGGCACCCGAGCCATGTTGGGCGTCATCCTCACCCCACCGGAGCCGACCAAGTGAGCGCGCGTGCAGAAATACGTGCTCGATACCAACATCTTTATTGACGCGTTCCGACATCCTGCCGCCAACGCCGAGTTACAGCGTTTTCATTTGCTCTTTGCCCCGTTCGAGTACATGAGCGCGGTGGTTGCTCAGGAACTCGTTGCGGGAACCCGCAGCGCGTCCGATCGACGCAAGCTCGAACGCCATGTGCTCGCAGTTTACGCACGCCGCGGACGAGTGGTCACGCCGTCGCAGCGTGTCTGGGAGAAATCCGGCGCGATTCTGGCTGACCTCGTCCGGCGCGAGGGGTTGGAGCTGCAACGCGTCAGCAGAGCGTTCGGCAACGATATCCTGATTGCCGTCTCTTGCCGCGAGGCGGGCTGCGTCCTCGTTACCGACAACACCCGCGACTTCGAGCGCATCGCGCGCGTGAGCAGCTTTCGCTTCGTCGCGCCTTTCCCCGGACGCTGATCGAGATGAATCAGGTGGTTTGGCGCAAAACGAATGGGAGGAAGGAATCCGCAGCAGCGACGAGACGCGCCTGTACGGGACGGCAAACCCGGTGAAGGATTCCATGAGGATCGTGGGGTACAGCGAAGCGCGGCAACGGCTGGCAAAGCTCATGGACGCCGTGGTCGATGACCGCCGCCCCGTCATTGTCACACGGCAGAAGGCGCCCGCCGTCGTCATGCTCTCCCTCAAGGAGTACGAAGCGATGGCCGAGACTCAAATGATGCGAAGGGCTCTGGCGGTGCCGCCGGTGGGCAGCGCGGCGGGCGCGGAACGGCCTGGCGGACGCTCGACTCTCGTCGTCCCGGCTGGTCAGCCCAGGATCTCGGCGACGCGAAGCCATTTGCCGGGGAGTGCGGCAATCTGGACGCGCTGCCCGCGCTTGAACTGGGCGGTTGAGCGGTACTTTGTGCCGGAGGGCTGCCGGTGCACCTCGAGCACGTCACCGCCGAGATCAATCAGCCAGACCTCGCGAATGCCGGCGCGTGCGTAGCTCGGCAATTTCTCGCCGCGGTCGAAGTCGCGCGAGGAATCCATGACCTCCACCTTCCCCGTTCAGCAACTCCACCCGGTCATCCTCGGTGAGAATACCCGCCGTGCCCATCCGGTGGAAGTCGGCGCGCGTCAGCAAGCGTCGAGCAATCGCCCCTTTCATCGAATCAAGCTCACCATCCGCGGCAATGCTAGCACACGGGGGTCATGGGGCTAAAGCACGGAGACGGACGTCGGAGCGCTGGGAGCGGGAGCGGTGTCCAGCGCGCCGAGTTGTGGGTAAGGCCGAGCGCTTTGGGGAAGAAGGGGAACGAGCGCGGAACGTCGGGCGCATCAAGCAGGCAGCGTGGACCCACTGGCCCGTCTCCCACTCAGATACGCGAGCGCTTGCTGGCTTCATTCGTGACGTCGGCTTCGATGACATCGAGGCGTTCGGCCGATGGCGCGATCTCCCGCAGGTCTCGCACCTGCGGATCACCGGGAAGGACGATCGCGCGAACCAGGTCGCCGTCAGCGAGCAACCGGCGCACCAGTGCCTGGCCGAGGAAGCCCGCGCCGCCGGTGACCAACGAAGTGCAGCGTGTCATTGCCGGTCGGGAAGACACGGAAGGTCGCCGCCACATGTGACAGACGCGGCGACGCGGGGACGTGGCGACGCCGAGTCACCGGATTCCAGCTTTGCCGCGTCCCCGTGTCGCCGCGTCCCCGCGTCAGCCGCGGTGACGATGAGAGGAATCACGGATTCCAGGCAGCACCACTATCGCCGACCCTGCTTGTGGACCCGGTTGGAGTAGCGTTCCAGCTTCATTCCGGTGAAAGCGAACTTGATGAACGACCGCCACCCGCCGGTGAACAAGCTCACCGTGAGTTCGGTGAACAGTCGGTACTTCTCTTTGGTGTACGGATACCAGTTCGCTTCGATCTTGGCGCTGTCCTTGTCGACCAGCACCGACTTGACGTTACAGAAGGCGTGCAGCCCGTGCTCGCCCTTGTAACGTCCGAAGCCGCTGTTCTTGACGCCGCCGAACGGCAGCGCGGGGTTGGCCTCCGTGGCCATGACGTTGTTGATCGACACGCCGCCGACCTCCAGGGCGCGACTGACGCGTGTGGCGCGTTCGAGATCCTTCGTCCACACGCTGGCGGTCAAACCGTACTCGGAATCGTTGGCCAACCGGATGGCGTCCTCTTCGTCACGAAACGAGAAGAGCGGGATCACCGGACCGAAGGTTTCCTCCCGCGCCAGCAGCATCTCGTTGGTAACCCGATCGATCACCATTGGTGGAATCAGCCTCGACGTGCCGTCCCAGCTCTTGCCGGTGAGAACGAGCGCTCCCTTCGCCTTGGCGTCCTCCAGGTGCCGAGCGACGATCTGCACCTGAAAGTCGGTCGTCATCGCGCCCAGGTCGGCGTTCCCGTCGCGATCGATCTCCTGCTTGAGCCGCTCGACCTCTCTGACCAGTGCGGCTTTGAACGCGTCGTAGATCGACTCCTGCACGTACACGCGCTCGACCGACGTGCAGGACTGGCCGGTGGTGGTCAACGCGCCCCACGCCGCGCCGGCGGCGGCACGCTCGATGTTGACGTCTTCGAAGACGATCATCGCATCCTTGCCGCCGAGCTCCAGCTCGACGGGGATCAAGTGGGGAGCCGCCTGGGCGAGAACCTTGCGGCCGGTGCGGGTGCTGCCGGTGAAGAAGATCCTATCGGGCTTCTGTTCGATCAGCTCGCTCCCGACCGTGCCGTCACCGTAGACGACCTGCACCCAGTTCGGGGCAAACTGCGCGTCGGCGAGCAGGTCCTCCACGAGGCCTTCGAGCGGCGTCCACTCGGAGGGCTTGTAGACCACGGTGTTCCCCGCCGCGAAGGCGCAGGCGATGGGCACGATGGCCTGGTAGAAGGGGTAGTTCCACGGCGAAATGATGAGGATCGTCCCCAGCGGTTCGTACCAGGTCCACGAGGTCTTCCCCATCAGGGCGATCGGGGTATGTTCTTTGCGGTCGGCAAGGGACTTGGGTGCGTAGCGCTCGAGCCACGCGAGGTTGTCGAGAACACCGAAGATCTCCGAGATCAACGCGTCCGAACGCGACTTGCCCGTGTCCTGCTGGATGCGATCGATGATCGCTTCTCGCCGCGCGAGAATGATGCGCTTGAGGTCGGACAGGCAGCGAAGGCGCTGGGTCAGCGTCAGGCGACGGAGCGACCGTTGCCCATGGCGCGCGCGGGTGAACGCGCGCTGCGGCGAGGGTGGTCCTTCGGTGGCCGCTGGCTGGCGGTGCTCGATCGGCGAAGTCGGCACCGGGGCGGTCCCTGGCCCTGGCTCGCCGGCGGTGACGATCCGCGCATCCCAGTGGAGGTGTTCGTAGACGGACTCGCCCTCGCCGAGGTCGGAGTAGTAGAGGGTCATGACCACGCCTTTGATGCCGAGGTTGGCGAGGCGGAAGGGCGCGGCGGCCGACTCGGGGAGCCTCCGGTGCTGATCGGTCAGCCAGTAGATGCCGCGAACGAGAAGACGCGGCAGCACGCCAAACAGCCCGAGTACCAAGCGGACGCTGTTCCGATCGTCGTCGGTCATGTGGCGGAGCATGCGGTCCGCCTCCCGCGCGCACTGCGATGCCGAGAACGACGGGAGCTGCGCGTCGCCGGGGACCAAAATGTCGCCGATCTTGAGCAGACCGGCGAACTGGGTGCGGCTCAGCATCTCCGGGGTGTTCATACGTGCGCGTCCTGTAAGATCTGATCGGCTGCCTTCAGCGAAAGCGCCATGATCGTGAACGCCGGGTTGATGCCGGGAGCGTTGGGAAAGATGCTGGAGTCTCCGGCGTAGATGTTCTTCGATCCGTGCGGGCGGAACTCGGGAGAGACGACCGAGCGGGACGGGTCGACGCCCATGTTGCAGCCGCCCATCAGATGAAGGCCGATGGCGAAGCCTCCGTCGATGATCTCGCGAGCCCCGGTGGAGAGGAAAATGTTCCGAATCGCATCGCGCCCGCGATCGCGACGACGGCGGTCCTCGTCGTTGAGCCGCTTCTCGATGCGCAGGCGACCACGGCTGCGGAGGCGGATGCGGCCCGGGTTGGTATCACGGACCGCGACCTCGATGCAGGCAAGACGCGTGATGTCTTTCATCAGCCGGAGATGGCCGGCGCCGAAGCCCGGCAACAACATCGCGATAGCCGCGGGCGGGGCGAAGACGTTCTCGAGCTTGAAACCGCAGCGGCGGAAGTTGGGGTCGGCGGACTTGTACGATTGCAGCGGCCCGCGGTGGGCGTTGATGGGCTCGCCGTACACTCCCAGGATCATGTACTGCGGGTGCGTGTAGAAGTTGTCGCCGAGGGCCGGGAGGCGCTTGGCGAAACCGGAGGCAAGCAGGAGGCGGGAGTTTCCGATGGCGCCCGCGGCCAGAACGAGAATCCTCCCGCGGTAACTCATGCCCGACCGGTCCGCCGTGACGCCGGTGACCGTGGCCGTTCCGTCGCGCTCTTCGACGTGCTGCGCTTCGAACTCGGGAACGACCTGCAGGCCGGCTTCTTGGGCGCGTTTGAGCACGGTCACCGGGGTGCTCTGCTTGCTGTCGATGCGGCATCCCATCAGACACTCGATGCAGCAGTTGCCGTGCTGAAAACGGCAGTCGCTTTGGGCACGGACCAGCGGGGCGCAACGGTAGCCGTTGCGCTCGAATCCGGTACGGAAGACCTCCGCGTTCCCGTTGCGGTACTCCTCGGGGACGGTCTGAATGGAGATCTGCTCCGCGGCCCGGTCGTACCACGGGTCGAGATCATTGCGGGTCAGAAATGGGACGCCCGACGCCTCGCGCCACGCGTCGAACGCCACGTCGTCGAAGCGGTCCAAGAGGGCCTGGTTCACAATCGACCCGCCGCCGACCACTTTTGGCCGAAGGAAGCCGATACTGGCGTCGGTGTTCAGCTCGATGCCGCCGCTCCAGAAGAGCAGGGAGTTGCCGTCGATCTCCTTGCGCGGGTAGGTGTCCTTGGTGAAAGACTTTCCCGCTTCGAGGAGGACGCATTTCATCCCCGCTTGCGTGAGTGCGTTGGCGATGAACGAGCCCGACACCCCGGCGCCGACAATCACGGCATCATAGGTGATCTGATCTGTGGCCATGCCGCCTCCTGGCAAGAAACGGGCACAGCTTTCAGCAGCGATCCGCCGTAGTCAAGCGGACGAACCGGGTTCCTTCGCCACGGATGCCACGGATTTTCACGGGTACGCCCGAAGAGCTTGGCCTTCGATCCGTGCAATCAGTGTCGTCCGTGGTCAGCCTGCGGTACGATATCAGCGGGGCTCTTCGTAGCCGGCCGGCTGCCCGCCCGCCTCTTCGGCGCGCAAGCCCTGGTCCGGATCCACGTTGATTTCCACGCGCCGGTTCTGCGCCCGTCCTTCCGCGGTATCGTTGGTTGCCACCGGGCGGGACTCGCCTTCGCCGCGGATCCGCATCCGCGAGGCGGCGACCCCGGCGGACGCCAACTCGTCCGCCACCGCGCGGGCCCGCTGCTCGGACAGCTGGTAGTTCGACTCGTCCGTGCCGCGGTTGTCCGTGTGGCCAATGATTTCGATGTTCGTTCGCGGATAGCGGTTCAGCACATCCCCAAATCGGCGCAGCTTGTCGCGCGCTCCAGGTTGGAGGTACGCCTTGCCCGACTCGAACATGACGTCGCTGGCCATGACCACGTGCAGCCGCTCCTGCTCGCGGCGCAGGCGGTCCTGCTCGGCGAGCACCCCCTGCATCTCCTCCGCCTGACGATCCATGTAGTGTCCTATGGCGCCTCCACCGAGCGCTCCGACGACCGCACCGATGGCGGCGCCCTTGCCGGCGCCCTTGCCGCCGCCAACGATCGCGCCGATCGCCGCGCCGGCGCCCGCGCCGGTGGCGGCCCCGATCGCCGTCCCTTTGGCTGCTCTCGGGTTCTGTTCGATGAGTGAGCAACTCGTCAGCGACAATGACAATGCGGTCACGACGACCAGTGCCTGCCCCATCAACCCTTTGCGCATCGGTACGCTCCTTCCTTTGTGATCTCCGAATTCGTCACGCTCAAACGCCTCATAGTAGGAAAAGTTGCGGCGCGCTAGAAGGGGGAGATCCACGGCGTCAGGCGCGGAATCCACCGCGGGACGTTGTGGAATGCAGGATCACCCCGGGGATGACGATCGTTACCATGCCGGGAAGCAACGTGATCGCTCGAAGGTGGCGCCGGGCGTTCATACGCAAGCCATCCGCGGGAATCGACGCGGCATGAGGGGCGGGCACAGAGCTGTCGGGCAGGGTGATGCCAGGGGATGCAGGTCAGTGCGATTTGACGCTGATCGTTTCTTTCCTTACGGTGATCCATTTGTCGAGCACGGCGTCGATCTGCTTGGTGTCCTTCCATCGCCGCAGCACGCCGTTGAGGCGCTGCCGCAGGGCGTCGTCGTCCTTGCGCACCGCCCAGGCGAGGTATTCCTCGGTCAGCGGTCGATAGAGCCCTCTCAGATCGCGCTCCGGCGAGGAAAAACCGCCGGTGATCCGCCAGATCGTCGGGGCGTCGTGAATGAAGAAGTCGAGCTTCCCGGTGCGGAGTGCGGCGACGCCGTCGTCGATGGAGTCAAACCCTTCGAGCTTGGCGTGTTTGAGGTGTGCCCGCGCAAAGGACTCGCCCGTAGTGGCTTTGAGAAAGCCGACGCGCGAGGTCGAGCGGTCCATGGCCGCCCGACCTCGCAGGCGGTCGTAGTCTGCCTTGCGCACGAGTGCCATCTGGCCGACGCGGAGATAGGGGTCAGTGAAGCCGATCAACTGCTTCCGTTCCTCGGTGATCGACATGCCGGACATGATCACGTCGATACGGCGATCCTGCAAGGCTTGGATCATCTCCTCCCATGGGACTTCGATGATGGTCACCTTGACGCCGAGTTCGGCGGGCAGCTTGCGGGCAAAGTCGGCTTCGACCCCAGCGATCTGCCCGTTCTCCGCGAATGCGAGCGGCGCATAATTGGTTGCGATACCGACGCGCAAGGTCGAGGTGTCCTGGGCCACCTCTTGCGCGGTTGCGACACCGCCGGCGATCAGCGCGATGGACAGGGCGATCACGGTCCCGGAGATTCCCCGGAACCGACCAGGCCTCGGCATCAATTTGGTCATCAACCTCCTCCTCGCCGCGATCGACCGCGTGGATGCGGGAACCAGACGGCCGGCCACGGGCTGTTTTCGTGCGCACCCCCTCGTATCGGGTCGGGACCATCGACGCAACCGCGACGCGTTGCCCTGTCGGTAAGGGTGACAGCGGCGATGCGGCGGCGCGAAAGCGCTTGCCATGCTGCTGAGGCCGTGGAACACAGGAAAGGGCGGTCCGGGGCCGCATCGGCATGAGGAGGTCGTCGTGAAGGGTGTGGCGTTGATGGTCGTGGTCGTGGGTTTGATCGGCGGAATTGTTTTGGCGGACGGCGGTCGGGTTCCTGCCAGGGCAGGGGAGGGAACGATCACGGAGGAGGAGCTGCCCGAGCGGCCGGCCCCGACGCAGCGTGGGACCGAGGAGAAAATTCCCAAGACCTTCCACGGTTCGGGCGAGGCCTTCAAAGAAGGTGGCCGGCGGTTCGGTGAGGGGTTCCGCGGCATCGGGCGCGGCATTAAGAAGACGTTTACCGGGGACCGGTCGAAGGAGGACTACCAAGAGGCGGAGAAGCTCGGGACCGGGGCGCGTGACATCGGGCGCGGTACGGCCGGAGGCGGCCGCGCCGTCGGCCGCGGTCTGCAGAAAGGATTCAAGCAGAACGAACAACAGGGCGAGTGAGTGGCGAGCGGCGACTGTCAGTCATGTTGCGTGAACGTCTGAACCAACTCGCGCTGATCGCCGCGGCGGTGGTGTTCGCCTGGGTCGGGCTCGTCGGTTTGTTTGCGCCGATGACCATCGCGGCGCCGATCGCCATGGCGCTGCAAGCCAGCAGTGCGGTCAACGAGGTGCGGGCCAACTACGGCGGTATGCACCTGGGAATGGCGGCGCTGTTTGTCGTGGGGGCCGTGTCGAAACCGTTCCGCCGCTGCGCGACCGTCGTGCTGACGGTGTTCACGGGCGGACTCGTACTCGGGCGTCTGGTCAGCATCGTGGTCGACGGCCTGCCCAACCGGTTTGTATTCCAGCTCCTCGTCGCGGAAACTGCCGGCGCGGTAGCCGGCGCGACGCTATGGCTCGCACCCCGAAGCGACGCGCCGTCGAGCTAGTGCCCTGGTGTCCTGGGTCAGATCGGCTCCCTCCCTTGATCCCCCTCCCCCCTTTGCCAATTCTGGCAACGGGGAGGGTAAGGGTGGGGGCAGCGCCGGAAGCGTTTGACCGCTCCGGCACTGGTTCATTAGAGTCACCAGACTTCGGCGGGGAGGCCACATGATCACTGTTCCGGCGACACGGCTGCAGCAGTTCGGCGTGTACTTTTACCAGGCCATCCTGGGGGTGCGGGATGTGCAGAAGCTGGTCCGCTTCGAGGTCCTGAGCTACTCGGGGGATCACGGGCGCACGCAGGGGAAGCGGTCGGCGCAGGCGACCAAGGCGGGAAAGATCAACTGGGACGTTCTCGAAAGGCGCATCGCGCACAGCGAGGAAGCCTATCAGCGGCCGCTGATCCGCAAGAAGATTGCCGAGCTGATCGACTACTATGCCCAGTGTGCCGACGCCGGGAACCTACCGGCCATACCGGGCGCCGTGTTGCTGGTGGCGGATCGGCGCCTCGACTTCGTCCCGATCAGCTCGCACCGCATCCTCGGCGTATTGCAGCTCCCCCCGGAAGAGGGCGCCTTGCGCGCGCTGGATGGACAGCACCGGCTACTCGCGCTGCACGAGTACGCCGAGCAGCGACCGGCGGAGGATGTCCAGGTTCCGGCGGTGATCTTCGATCGGCTGACTCCTGATCAGGTCGTCGAGCTGTTCGTGACCATCAACGCGAAGCACACGCGCCTGAATCCCTCCCACCTCATCAGCCTCTCAGGACGCCGGCTGTATCCCGACAAGCTCCTGGCCGTGAGTCACGACATCATCCGCGCTCTCAACGAGGACAGCAACTCGCCGCTGCACGGGGAGATCAAGCTCTTTGGCGTTGGCCGCGGCCGAGTGGCGCAGGCCCCGCTGTCGGAGGAGTTGAAGGGGGTGTTTACCGCGCTCGAGGCGTTTGGGGGCCGACAGGCCGAGGAGTTCCGCGAGCAGGCGGCGCGCTTCTTCCTGAACTACTTCAAGCAGATCGAGCGTGTTTTTCCGCGGGCCTGGCGCAGCCGCCGCTACAGCATCAAGACGGCGATGGCGCTGCGCGCGTTTCTGCGCGTGGTTCCGGACGTCATCGCCGCGGTCCGACAGGCCGGCGGTGATCCCCTCGAGGCACGCGCCATCGGTGAGGTGATCAGCCCGTGGGAGACGTTCATCGGCGATGCCCGCTTCGAGACGGACGGCGAATGGCGGCAGAAGCTGGCAGGCGGCACGCACGGTACCGTGGGGGTGCTGGCTCGCGAGCTGCGGTCGGCGTTGAAGGTGTAGGTTATCAGGTTGTTAGGTTGTTCGGATTTCCGGACCTAACAACCTAACAACTAACGACCTAACAACCTGCTCAATTACGTGCGTGCTTTAAGCATTTCAGAAACTGCGCCAGCGGCTTCGTGTTGACCACGTCCGAGCGACTGGCCCAGCCGCGGCGGGCGACGGCGATGCCGAAGTCGTCGACGCAGCGCAGATGTTTGAGGTTGTGGGCGTCGGAATCGATCACGAGCTTCACCCCGGCGTCGACGGCCTTGCGCACGTGCTCGTCCTTCAGATCGAGCCGCTCCGGCAAAGCGTCGATCTCGAGCAGGGTGCCGGTGCGTTTGGCGGCGGCGATGATGGCGTCGATGTCGACATCGTAAGGTTCGCGCTTCATCAACACTCGCCCGGTGGGGTGGAAGAGGATGTCGGCGTGCGGATTCTCCATCGCGCGGACGATGCGGCGGGTCATTTCCTCGCGCGGCAGGTGGAAGTGGGAATGGACGGCGATGCCGACGACATCGAGCTTGGCCAGGACGGCATCGGCGATGTCGAGGGTGCCATCCCGGTTGATGTTCACCTCGGCGCCGGTTAGAACCCGGATTCCCTTGAGCTTCTTGTTCAGAGCCTTGATCGCGGCGATCTGCGCCAACAGTTGCTTCTCGTCTGAGCCGCCGGTCATGGCGAGGCCGCGGGTGTGGTCGGTGATGGCGATGTATTCGCGGCCGAGTGCCTTGGCGGCAGCCGCCATGTCCTCGATGGAGTTGCTCCCGTCGGTCCAGCTCGTCTGGATCTGCAGGTCGCCTCGGACATCGCCGTACTCGATCAGCGTCGGCAAGCGGCGAGCCTTGGCCGCTTCGATCTCCCCGGTGTTCTCGCGCAGCTCGGGTGGGATGTATTGCAGTCCCAGCGCGGCATAGATTTCCTCTTCGGTGCGTGCCCGCAGCGCGCGTTCGCCCCGGAACAGGCCGTACTCGTTCAGCTTCAGGCCCTTGTCCTGCGCGATGCGACGCAGGGCGACGTTGTGGTCCTTGCTGCCGGTGAAGTAGTTGAGGGCCGCGGCGAAGCTCTCCGCGGCTACGACGCGGAGGTCGGCGTCCATGCCGTTTTCCAGGCGAACCATGGTCTTCGTCGTCCCCTGGCCGTGCACATGCGCCACCTCGGGCATCGACACGAAGAAGGCCATCACTTTCTCGGGCTGGTTCGACACGGCGAGGAAGTCGGCGTCGCCGATCGTTTCCTTGCGGCGGCGGATCGAACCCGCGACGGCGACCTGTTCCACCCCCGCGAGGTCCCGCAGTCGGCCTTCAATTGAGCGGACGAGATCGAGCACGGCGCCGATTGGTAGGCGGCCGGTTCCCTGTTCGAGAAACCCGATACCGGTGAGGATCTTCTGTTCCGTCTTCTCGCCGAAGTGCGGCAGCGTGCGGATCTTGTGCGCGCGCGCGGCGCGCTCGAGGTCCGCCACGGTGCGGATGCCCAGTTCCTCGTACAGCGCCTTAACCATCTTGGGCCCGATGCCCTCGATGCTGGTCAGGCCGAGCACGTCGACCGGGGTCTCGCGTCGCAGCTTCTCGTGGTCCTTCACGTGACCGGTCTTCAGCAGCTCCTCGATGCGTTCGGCGATCCCCTTGCCGACGCTCGGGACGGAGGCGAGTTCCTTGATACCGCCCCGCTCGTAGAGCTCACGGACGGGGTGATCCAGTGCTTCGATTGCGTACGCCGCCTTCTCGTACGCCCGGGGTTTGAAGGGCACTCCCGCCATGTCGAGAAAGAGAGACATCTCGCGGAGGACCTTGATGATGTCGGCGTTGGTCATTTCAAGATCTCGCTTATCGCATATCGCACCTGGCTTGCCACCAAACCAACGGCGTCGATCCGCGATGTGTGATCGGCGATCGGTGCCGTTGCTCCGGAGGGTGCATTAGTCCGAGCTTTTTGCTAGGCCACCGCAGCCGATGCCTGCGGTTGGTGAATTGGAGCATCGGTTCTCGGTGGTGATGATTGACCGGCAGGGCGGGTCCGGTCGATTCGGGAGGTGAGACATGATCATTGTCGTGGCCAGGCTCAAGGCACGCGAGGAGAAAGCGGAAGAGGTCGAGCGCGAGTTGCGCGGCCTGGTCGAATATGTCCGCAACGAGGAGCGCGGGACCCTGACCTTCGTGTGCCTCCGGGGGCTGGAGGATCCGACTCAGTTCACGTTCTACGAACGGTACCGCGACAAGCGGGCGCTGTCGGTGCACCAGAGCAGCGTCAGGTTGCGGTCGATGTTGAAGAGGATCAAGCCGATGTTGGATGGGGAGCTCGTGGCCGAGACGTATGAGGAAATCGCGGGCAAGCGCAGCATGGCGAGCCTTGGCTGAGGTGTTTGTGCTGGCCTCCCTGACTTGCCCTTCGGGAGCACCTGCTTCTACAATCCGGCGGTGATCTTGGTCAGCGATCAGGAGGACGAGCATCATGCCAAACTTTATTCGTGTGGCGGCAACGGGTGAGATCCCGAAGGGCGAAGGCCGTATGTTTGAAGTGAACGGCAAGCAGGTGGCGGTGTTCAATTGCGGCGGGACCTTCTACGCGATCGACAACACGTGCAAGCATCAAGGCGGCCCGTTGGCCGAGGGGGAGCTCGACGGGACGGTGGTCAGCTGTCCGTGGCACGGGTGGACATATGACGTCACCACTGGCCGATCACCCGACGATGACGACTGCAGGGTCGATCGCTACGAGGTGAAGGTGGAAGGGACCGACGTCCTCGTGGCGATGTGAGGGGAGTCAATCGCATTGCGCCAGCCGATGAACCCACAACTCGAACGCGCGCTGCTCGCCCGTGGCGCCACCATGGGAACGACGCTCGGGTGCGCCGTACCGCTGCGCTTTGACGGAGTCGAGTTCGAGTGGCGAGCGGCACGGGAGCGCTGCGGGGTGACCCTCGCGAGTTTTCGCGCTCTGATCGCGGCGACGGGCGGGGACCGGGTAACGTTTGCGCAGGGTATGCTGTCAAACGACATCGCCGCGCTCAAGCCGGGGCAAGGGGTGTACGCCGCCCACCTGAACCAGCAGGGCAAGGTCGTGGCCGACCTGCGGGTATACGTGCAGACCGACCGGGTCCTGTTCGATGTGCTGGCTGCGCGTGCCGACGCGCTGACCGCCGCCCTGGAACGGTTCATCATCGCGGACGACGTGGAACTGACGCGCGTCGAGGAACAGCCACCGCTCATCGCGCTCATCGGTCCGACGTCGCACGCCACGCTCGAGCGCGCGCTCGCCACCTCGTTGCCATCCTGGAGTCAGCTCGAGCACCGGGAGACGCGATACCGTGACGAGCCGCTGCTGGTCATCGCCGTTTCTGAGATCGGCGGTCAGGGGTACCTGCTCTGCGCACGACCCGAGTTGGCCGCCCCGCTGTTCGAGAGCGTATGCGCCGCCGGGGCATCCCCGCTGGGCATGGAGGCGCTGAACGTTCTGCGTGTGGAGTCGGGGGTCCCCTGGTACGGCATCGACATGGATGAAGACGTCCTCGTGATGGAGGCGGGGCTCGACCGTGCCGTGAGCTTCACCAAGGGCTGTTACCTCGGCCAGGAAGTGGTCGAGCGCGTCGCGGCGCGTGGGCACGTGAACCGGAAGCTGACCGGCCTCGTCATCGATGGGAATGAGGTCCCGACCCCCGGGGCGCTGCTCCACGCCGAGGGGCGGGATGTGGGGAGGGTCACCAGCGCGGTACGGTCTCCCGCTCTCGGTCGGGTGGTCGCGCTCGGCTATGTCCACCGAGATTTCTTGGCTCCAGGCACGGCGGTGTCTGTGCAGACGGGAAATCGGACGGCCCACGTGACCGTGGCGCCATTGCCGTTTACCGAAGCAAGTTGACAGCCGACAGTTGAAAGTTAAAAGTTAATCGGTTTGGGGCGGGAATCACGAGTCTCGAACTACGAACTGTCGACTACATTGGCAACGGAGGTGTTTCAGGATGGCGCAATTGGGCAAGATCTATATCAGCCCGGGTGGAGCCCAGGTGATTGTCACAAAGGGAGGGCCGGGGACGCTCAGCGACGGCTCGGTCCCGCTCATTCTGAAGGACTCGGGCGCATCATTTGCGCCTGGAACGGCGGCGGGGACGGCGACCGTCCAACTCGGGAAGCGGTACAAGTCGCCCGACGGTGCGGTGGAGGTGCTGGTCAACAAGCCGGGCGCCTGCGACCTCCGCTACGAGGGCCAGGCGATGGAACTGAAGGACGCCAAGCCGCTGCCGTCGTCGGATTAGTCCCTTACGGAGAAGATTTTGAACATCTCGGGAAAGAACTTGGTGGCGCATGCGTGCGCCCGTCTCCCCGTCTGCGACATTTTGGTTCCCGCTCTGTCGGATTAGCGATGGTGAGGGAGAAGGGGTGCGAGACAGAGCCGGCTGTCCTCTACGACAAGCTGGCCGCTGGCGCCATCGCCGTGGTGACCCTCAACCGCCCGGGCGTTCTCAACGCCTACAACATCGCCATGCGTGACGCACTGTACGAGGTGCTCCAGGCGGTTCGGGACGACCCGGAGGTGCGCGTGATGGTGCTGCGGGGCAACGGCCGCTCGTTTTGTTCGGGCGGCGACATCGCAGAGTTCGGGACCGCGGTGTCACCGCTCGGTGCGCGGGAGACGCGCTGGCGGCGCGACGTGTGGGGTATTCTCTGGTCGCTACCGAAGATCACGCTCGCGGCGGTGCACGGGTTCGTGGCGGGCAGCGGTTTCGAGATGATGCTCCTCTGCGATCTCTGTGTCGCCAGCAGCGATGCGCGTTTCCTTCTCCCGGAGACCGGGCTCGGGATGATTCCCGGTGTGGGAGGAACGCAGACGGTCCCGCGCTTGCTCGGTCTCGGGCGCGGATTGGATCTTGTCCTCACGGGCCGATGGCTCGATGCGCGTGCGGCGCGCCGGCACGGCATCGTCAACTCCGTGGTCTCGCCCCGGCGTCTGCGCGACGAGGCGCTGCGCCGGGCGGGCGCGCTGTCGCATCGAAGGCCCGAGTTGGTCGCGGCGCTGAAGCGTGCCGTCAACGACGGCTCGGACCGGTCGCTCGCGCAGGGACTCGAGGTGGAAATCACAAGACTGGGGGTACGTTGAACACTTCAAATTTCGTGAGCATCCCGGCACAGATGTTTCCGGATCAGGAGATTCTGGTCTTCGAGAACCGCCGGTGGACGTACGGACAATTGTGGGAGGGAATCCAGCATCTGGCCAATGGCTTCCGCGGCATCGGCGTGCAGCCGGGAGATCGAATTGCCGCGCTGCAGACGAACTCCGATCTGTACGTGGCGGCCTACTTCGCCGCCGCGGCGATCGGCGCTGTGTTCGTACCGCTGAACTACCGGGCCAAGCTGCCGGAGCTCGAGTACATGATCAACACGGCGGACACCAAGGTGTTGCTGGTGGGCGATCGGTACGTGGGCCCCGTCGGGGAGCTCCGCCCGCGGCTGCCGTCGGTGCAGACCTACGTGGCGCTGGAGAGCGAACGCCCGCACATGCGCCACATCGATCGGCTGATGGCGGAGGGACGCGGTGACTTCGAGGAGATCGAAGTTGACGACGACGCGACCACGATCCTCATGTACACCAGCGGGACGACGGCGATGCCGAAGGGTGTGGTGCTCACGTACAACGACTTCACCGCTTACGTGTGCGCCAACGTCGAGCTGGCCGACGGCACGCCGCGAGGGACGGCACTGCTCTGCGCGCCGCTCTACCACATCGCCGGCGCCACCAACATCATGTCGTCGATGTTCACCGGCCGCCGGTTGGTGGTCCTGCGCCAGTTCGACGCCGGCCAATGGCTGGAGACCGTGCAATACGAGAAGGTGACGCATGCCTTCGTCGTACCGACGATGATGAAGCAGCTCCTCGATCATCCGGACTTCGACCGCTACGACCTGAGCAGTTTGCAGAATCTCTCGTACGGCGGCGCCGCCATGCCGTTCCCGGTGATTCGCCGCGCCATCGAACAGTTCCCGGCGACGGTGGGGTTCGTGAATGCGTTCGGCCAGACCGAGACGACCTCGACGCTGACGGTTTTGGGTCCGGACGACCATCGGCTCGATGGCACGCCCAAAGAAATCGAGCGCAATCTGCGACGGCTGCGCTCGATCGGCCGGCCGCTCCCGGATGTGGAGGTGAAGGTGGTGGATGACGACGGGAAAGAGCTGCCGTCGGGGCAGGTCGGCGAGCTGTGGGTGCAGACGCCGCGTGTGATGAAGGGCTACGCCGGGACAGAAGGCGGGGTGACATCGGCGACGCACGACGGCTGGCTGCCGACGCGCGACATGGGTTGGATCGATGAGGACGGGTACATCTTCCTCGCTGGCCGCAAGGACGACATGATCATCCGCGGCGGTGAGAACATCGCCCCCGCCGAGGTCGAGGCGGTGCTCTACTCGCATCCGGGCGTGGAGGAGGCGGCGGTCGTCGGCCTGCCAGATGTCGAATGGGGACAGCGAGTGGCGGCGGTGGTCGCACTCAGGCCGGGTTCGAACCTGACGGAGCCCGAGCTGATGGAGTACTGCCGCCAGCGCCTGGCGTCGTTCAAGAAGCCGGAGGTCATCCACTTCGTCGAATCACTGCCCAAGAACCCGATGGGGAAGATCCTCAAGAAGGATCTGCGGACCCAATTCGGCGGAGAAGGCTGAGGACTCCTTGGAGCCGACGGAGTTGCGTAGGGTCCGCCGCGCGGACCGTCCTTCGTGCGGCGACGGAGCGCAACGGCCCGCGGGGCAAAACCTACAGGACCGCCGTGGGTCGGAGAAATGGGAGTAAAGACCCCACGTCCGAGACGCCGCGTCCCCGCGTCCCCGCGTCGCCGCGTCGGGCGCAGTCGAGAACAGGAACCGCGGGTATACTCGACGCCGCGTGGCGCGGGCGTGGACTGGTTTGTAGAAGCTGGCGTGGCCTGGATCACGCTGAATCGGCCCGCGCGTGGCAACCGGATCGATCAGAGCGCAGCCCAAGCGCTGTGTGACGTGGCCGAGGCAATCGAACTCGAGGACAACGTCTGCGTCGTCGTCGTCCAAGGCAGTAGCACGGCCTTCTGCCTCGGCGTCGACGATGCCGGAGCATGGGAGCACCAGCATGATTGGGTTGCTGCCGTTGGACGTCTGACCAGGCCGGTCATAGCCGCAGTCAACGGTGATGCGATTGCCGAGGGCTGTGAGCTGGCGCTGGCCTGCGATCTCCGCATCGCCGTCGACAGCGCCCGCTTCAGTCTCCCGCAGCTGGCGCTCGGTCGCCTGCCCCGGCACGGCGCCACCCAGCGCCTGCCGCGAGTGGTGGGGCGCATGCGGGCGCTGGAGCTGCTCCTCACCGGTCGCGCCGTCCGCGCCGGCGAAGCGGCGCAGATGGGTCTGGTCGCCCGCATTGCACCGGGCAAGCGCTTTCAGGCGATCGTTCGCGAAGAGGTCGCGGCTTTGTGCGACAAGGGGCCAATTGCCCTGCGGCTGGCAAAGGAAGCCGTCACCAAAGGACTCGACCTCACGCTCGAGCAGGGCATTCGCCTCGAACAGGACCTGTACGTGCTGCTGCAGACCACGGCCGACCGCCGTGAAGGCATCCGCGCGTTCCTGGAGAAACGGCGGCCGCGATTCCGCGGAAAATAGCTATCCGTCCCCACCCTCACCCTCCCCCGTTGCCAGAATTGGCAACGGGGGAGGGTGAAGGTGGGGGCTCAGCTCCCTGCTGCGACCGCGGATGCGCCAGCATATCCTAATCCGGCCCAGTCCGATTGCGAAGCGTGCCCATGGTTGAGTAGGGTCGTTTCGCGAAAAGAGGACGGCGTGAAGATGACGAAGCGCAAGGATACGGTTGTATGCTGGATGGTCTTGCTGCTCGCGCTCGCGGCGGGCGCCTGTGGCGGCGGCGATGACGATTCGGAGCAGTTTCGGGGGACCATCGACCTGACGGTCGAGCATGCGGACCGCTGCGATCCGCTCGACACACGACACTGCCTGCTCCCGTTTCCGAGCGACACCTTTACTGTCGTTGACCGCGCGACCGACACCGGGCGTCGCGTGAACTTTGTCCGGGAGTCGATGCCACGGAACAGGGATGGCGTGTACGTCGATCCCTCCGAATGGAATCGCAACGACGGATTTTCACCCGGCAGCGTGATCGCAACCTTTGTTGCCGAGCTGGATCTGCCGGCGACCGGCGCGGCAGCGGTTACTGATATCGCCTCCTCGCTGGAGCCGGGTGCGCCGATCGTGCTGCTGGACGCGGTGAGCGGCGAGCGCCGTCCCTATTGGGCCGAGCTCGACGCCAGCGTCAGCAGCGACGCCAACCGCCTGCTGGCCATTCGACCAGCGATCAACCTGCGCGAGGGGCATCGTCACGTCGTGGCCCTGCGGCGTCTCAAGAATGCCGCCGGCGACGTAATCGAGGCCGGTGATGTCTTTCGTGCTTACCGCGATCGGCTGAAATCGAACGTTCCGGAGGTCGAAGCGCAACGCGACCGTTACGAGCGGGTCTTCGCGGATCTCGAACGCGCGGGGGTCGGGCGCGATGATCTGTTCCTGGCGTGGGACTTCACCGTCGCGAGCGAGCGGAATCTATCGGAACGCATCCTCCATATTCGCGATGACGCCTTCGCCCGGCTGGGCGGTGATGCCCCGCCCTTCATGGTTACCCAGGTCGAGGACGACGTCGACGAGTTCGTCGGCCGACGAGTGACCGGGACCTTTGAAGTCCCCAACTACCTGACCGGACATGGAGAGCCCGGCAATCGTTTCAACAACGACCCCGATGGGCTGCCGCAGGTCAACGGCACGTTTACCGCCTCGTTCATCTGCAACATTCCGCACGCCGCGCTCGCCGGCCCGGGCGGTGCCGCGGTGCCGGCGCGCGCCGCGGTCTACGGACACGGGTTGCTCGGCAGCAGTGACGAGGTCAACGCCTCCAACGTCCGCCGCATGGCGAACGAGCATAACTTCGTGTTCTGCGCGACCAACTGGATCGGGATGTCGGAGGAAGACGTTTCCAACACGGTCACTATCCTACAGGACCTCTCGCGCTTCCCGACGCTCGCCGACCGCTTACAGCAGTCGATTCTCAACACGCTCTTTCTCGGCCGGCTGATGATCCACGAGAGTGGGTTCGTTTCTGATCCCGCGTTCCAGGAAGCCGGGGTCCCGCTGATCGACCGGAGCGATCTCTTCTACGATGGCAACAGCCAGGGGGGCATCATGGGCGGAGCGGCGACCGCGGTGGCGGTGGACTGGACGCGCGCCGTCCTTGGTGTGACCGGCATGAACTACAGCACGCTGCTGCAGCGCAGCGCCGACTGGACGCTCTACCGGGCGATCTACGATCCGGCGTATCCTGATGAGCTGGAGCGCTCACTCGGGGGCATCCTCATCCAGATGCTGTGGGATCGGGCCGAGACCAACGGTTATGCGCTCCATCTGACGGACGATCCGTTGCCCGGAACGCCGCCTCACAAGATCCTCATGCACATCGCCTTTGGCGACTGGCAGGTCGCGCCGGTGACCGCCGAGGTTGAGGCGCGGACCATTGGCGCGCGGATTCACGTTCCCGCGATCGCCGAGGGGCGCAACCCCGACCTGGTGCCATACTGGGGCATCGAGCCCATCGAAACATACCCGTACGACGGCTCCGCGATTGTCATCTGGGACAGCGGTACGCCTGCCCCGCCGCTGACCAACACGCAGCCGACCGAGGGGCGCGACCCCCACGAGGATCCCAGAGCGGATCCGCAAGCCCGCGTGCAAAAGTCGGAGTTCCTGCGCACCGACGGGACGGTCGTCGACGTCTGCAACGGCGCGCCGTGCACCGCGACCCCAGTTCCGTAGCGGCGGCGCGGCTGCCGAAGGCGGGGCTAGCAGCCCGTTGAAAAAGCCTACGCTCATGCCCTTCGTCGGGGCTCAGGACATGCTTCGAGAGCCTCAGCATGAGCGGGGAACTGCTCGCGCCGGAAGGATTTCCGCTCACCCTGAGGTTCTCGAAGGGGGAGCGGAAATCCTTTTTCAACGGGCTGCTAGCCTTCCACACTCGGCAGGCCGGAAAGCGCCAGGGCGACCTCCTCCGCGGGGTATTCGAAGTCGCGCAGCTTCCCGTCGAAGTAATCGAGGTAGGCCTGCATGTCGAAGTGCCCATGACCGCAGAGGTTGCAGAGGATTGCGCGGCTACGACCTTCCTCCTTGCACTTCAGTGCCTCGCGGATCGTGACCGCGATGGCGTGAGCCGGCTCTGGGGCGGGAATGATGCCTTCCGCCCGCGCGAACTGCACGGCCGCCCCGAAGATCTCGAGCTGGTGCACGGAGGCGGCCTCCACCTCACCGAGGTTGACGAGGTGCGAGACCAGCGGCGCCATGCCGTGGTAGCGCAGACCGCCGGCGTGAATGCCGGGCGGGACGAAAGTGCTGCCGAGGGTGTGCATTCTGACCAGCGGCGTCAGGTGCGCGGTATCACCGAAGTCATAGGTGAGCTTCCCTTTCGTCAGCGACGGGCACGCCGCCGGCTCGACCGCGATGATCCGTGCGCCCTTCTCCTCGCCGCGCAACTTGCGCCCGATGAAGGGGAAGGCGATGCCGGCGAAGTTCGAACCGCCGCCGGTGCAGGCGACGATGACGTCCGGCCAGTCGTCCGCGAGCTTGAACTTCTCGATCGCTTCCAGACCGACCACCGTCTGGTGCATGAGCACGTGGTTGAGCACGCTGCCGAGTGCATACTTGCTGTTCGGGTCCTGCGCGGCCACCTCGACCGCCTCGGAGATGGCGATGCCGAGCGATCCGTTGCAGTTGGGGTCCTGCGCGAGAATCGCCCGACCGGCGGCCGTCTCGGTGCTCGGGCTCGGGGTCACCTTGGCGCCGAACGTCTGCATCATGGCCTTGCGGTACGGCTTCTGCTCGAAGCTCACCCTGACCATGAAGACCTTGCAGTCGATGCCGAAGAAATGGCAGGCCATCGCCAGCGCCGAGCCCCACTGGCCGGCGCCCGTCTCCGTGGCGATGCGTTTGACGCCCTCGACCTTGTTGTAATACGCCTGCGCGACGGAGGTGTTGGTCTTGTGGGATCCGGAGGGGCTGAGGCCCTCGTAGTTGTAGTAGATGCGCGCTGGGGTATCGAGAACCTTCTCGAGCCGGCGGGCGCGGTAAAGCGGGGACGGCCGCCACAGCCGATAGATGTCGATAACCTCGCCGGGAATGTCGATCTCTCGCCGGGTAGAGACTTCCTGCTCGATCAGTCCCATCGGAAAGAGCGGAGCCAGATCGGCGGGGCCAATGGGCTGGTGCGTGCCTGGATGGAGGACCGGCGGCAGCGGCTTGGGGAGATCCGCTTGGATATTGTACCAAGCCGTCGGGATGTCCTTCTCGCTGACTAGGTACTTGGTCTGGTCCGCCATCTGAGGGCTCCTTTCGTGCCGTACGTTACTGTGGGGAGGAGGTGGTGCTCAACCCCTTCCCGGTGCGGGGAGCGCGGGTCGAGCCGACGAATGATTTCATACGAGCGGTATGAAGTATATGACGCCACGGCCGAGGGCAAACGTGAGCTCGGGATCTTTCTGACCAGCCCGGGATAACAAGGAACGGCGTGGTTTGAACGGTGGTCAACAAATCGAGGAGGGAGCGTAATGGGTCTGCGTTGGAAACGAAATGGCGTCACGGTAGCTGGATTTTCGCGGACGATGATGGTGGGGCTGTGTCTGCTCGGCGTGCCGCCGATGGCAGCCCTCGGTCAGTCGCTGCCGGCGGTGAACCTCGGGTTCACTAGCTTCCTCGACGGCGCTCCCCCGGCCGGGCCTGGGCTGTATTTTCAGGAGTACCTCCAGTATTACGGCGCTGAGCACCTCAAGGACGGAGAAGGCAAGGAACTCCACGCGGGTCCAGGTGGTCCTCGGCTGCTGAGGGACCTGGATGTGGGGGTGAGCCTCAGTCAGCTCATCTATCAGTCGAACCAGTCCATCCTGCTCGGCGGCAAGTGGGGGCTCGACGTGATCCTGCCGGTTGTCTGGATCGACGTGGATCCGGGCCAACTCCCGATCCTGAGCGACAGCGGCGCCGGCGTTGGCGACGTGGTCATCGGGCCATACCTCCAGTGGGATCCGATCATGGGGGCCAACGGACCGATCTTCATGCACCGCATCGAGCTGCAGAACCTGGTGCCCACCGGCAGGTACGACGACGACAGCGTGCTCAATGCGGGCTCGAATTTCTATTCGTTCAATCCCTACTGGGCCGCCACGGTGCTGCCGCTGCCCCAGTGGACGGTGAGCTGGCGACTGCACTACCTGTGGAATGGGACGAACGACAATCCGAACAACACCTTGTTCCCGAACGCCGACGAGACCCAGGCGGGGCAGGCCGTCCACCTCAACTTCGCGACTGAGTACGAGGTGCTGCCCAAGCAATTCCGCGTGGGGTTCAACGGTTATTATCTCAAGCAGTTCACCAACGCCGAGGTGGACGGCGACGGCGTCGTCAATTCACGCGAGCAGGTGCTCGGCCTCGGCCCCGGGGCCGTGTGGCATCTCTCCCAGGACGATCATCTGTTCTTCAACGCGTACTTCGAGACCGAGGCGGAGAACCGGCCCGAGGGGATGCGGTTCATCGGGCGCTGGACGCATCACTTCTGATGCGTCCAGTCTGATCGGCCGAGCGCGACCGAGGCGTGGACGGTCAAGGCGGGTGTCCCGGCCGTCCACGCTGCTGCGTCTTCGCTGCGCGGCTGTCGGGTACCTACACCTTGCCGCCCTGAAGTGGGGCCGGCACGACTTGGTGCCGGCCCCGAAGGGAGTGACCGTTCGGGCGGGTTGTCGAGAGCCTGCCCGAACGGTGATTTGTGGCAGTCTGCAGGGATCGCGCCCCAGCGTCTCAATCGTCGCAACCTGGGAGTCGGCAGCTCCCCGTGGCATCGGGGAAGAAGTCCCCGTGTCCCAAGTGCTTCGACACGTCATCGGACCTGATCGTGAGCAGTTTCGCTTTGCAGAGTTTACGGTCTGGTACGTGACAGATCTGCACTCTTGCCGGCGTTTTCGTCGGAGTGTTGGTCATTGCTGGTGTCGGCGTGTTGGTCGGCACTTCGGTCGGGGTGTTGGTGAGGACCGGCGTCGGGGTGTCGGTGAAGACCGGCGTCGGGGTGTCAGTCGGGACTTCGGTCGGGGTGTCGGTGAAGACCGGCGTCGGGGTGTCAGTCGGGACTTCGGTCGGGGTGTCGGTGAGGACCGGCGTCGGGGTGTCAGTCGGGACTTCGGTCGGGGTGTCGGTGAGGACCGGCGTCGGGGTGTCAGTCGGGACTTCGGTCGGGGTGT
>Ga0316622_100000029_pt1 | contig 56789 bp, 46 predicted proteins | sample OWC_Aug_OW2_C1_D_FD_207646 | JGI IMG/M metagenome (GOLD analysis project Ga0316622, IMG submission 207646) | Wetland soil microbial communities from Old Woman Creek delta, Ohio, United States - OWC_Aug_OW2_C1_D5_C | ecosystem: Environmental > Terrestrial > Soil > Wetlands | place: USA: Ohio... | reverse complement strand
AAGCATTTTTGGATCCTCCGTTGCGTGCGGGGGCCAAGTTACGCCTGCAGATTGACCGGATAAACAGCAGTAATCTGATTTGTCTATTCAGGAATCCAGAATAATCTCCGGACGACCCGGCTGGATGCGTCCGGAGGTTGGGGATTACTTCGCGAGCTTGATGATGCCGCAGGCCTCGCGGGCGCCGCCGGCACACCCCTTCTTGAGGTCGGTTTCCTCGTCGCAATACGTGTCGGGCTGGACATGCACGATGATCGAGCTGCCATCCTCATCGAAGACGCTCAGGCGCCCCGGCGACAGCGTGATCCGATTGGTCGTGTGCTTCAGCGAGCCCACGCCGTCCTTGATGTCGAGATTGATCAGGTCGCCCATGTGGAACGGGTGATTGATGTCCGCGGCCGGGGCCGCGTCGCTGGCCGTGTCGGGCCGGGACTGCCCGAACGGACCCGGGTCGTGATGGCCACCCGCGGCGGCGCATGGTTCGCAGGCGGCGGTTTCATGGATGTGCACGGCGCGCTGCCCATCGGGCAAGCCCGTCATGCGCAGTTCGACCGTGACTTCCTTGACGCCTTCTGGCGTGACCTGTTCGACCAGCGTGGCCGTGCCCGAGACCTTGGGATCGGTGCAGCCCTTCATTTCTGCCGCGGCGCGCAACCCTTCGGCCGAGGCCATGGCGGGAACCAGTACGACGGCGGCGAATGCGACGATTGTCCTGCGCATGAGTGTCTCCTCCTGGTGAGTCCAATCTGTCGTTGGACGGGCGCATTATGCCCCCGTCCACCCGGGTCCGCTCGTGCTAGAGAACCAGCGTCATCTGCACCAGGTCCGGATCGTCGGGGTCGCTGCGCGTTTCGAATCCGAGCGATCGCGACAGGTCGATCATCCGGGTGTTCTCGCGCAGCGTGACGCCGCTCATGACCTTGAGACGACGGGAGCGCGCGGCCTCGATGAGCTGGGTGAACATGCGCCGGGCCAGGCCCTTGCCCTGCCAGTCGTCGCCGACGACGATCGCGAACTCGCAGGTCTCCTCGTCCGGCAGCGTCGTGTAGCGGACGACGCCGATCTGCTGCTCGCCTTGCGGCGTGTCGATCACGGCAATCAGCGCGAGCTCGCGGTCGTAGTCGATTTGCGTGAAGCGCGACAGCATGCCGGGCGACAGGTCGCGCAGTCCGAACATGAAACGCAGGAACTTGGACTGCTCGGACAGGCCGTGCACGAAGGCGCTCTCGATCGCGGCGTCCTCGGGCCGGATCGGCCGGATCGTCGCGACGAGGCCACCGGGCAGTTCCATCGAGTCGAGGAGCCCGCTCGGGTAGGGGTGGATCGCCATGTGGTCGTAGGGACGCGCCGCGGGGCGGGCGGGCATCACGCCGATGCGCGCGTCCACGACGACCGCGCCCCGCTCCGTGACGATCAACGGGTTCAGATCCATCGCACCCACGCACGGCAACTCGCAGACGATCTCCGAAACGCGCAGCAGGATCTCCTCGACGGCTTCCTCGTCCGCCGCGGGCGCGCCTCGCAGTGGCTGCAACGCCTGACCGGCCCGCGTGCGCCGGATCAGGTCGCGCACCAGGAACTGGTTGAGTGGCGGCAGCGCCACCGCTCGATCGCGAATCACCTCGACGAGGATCCCGCCGAGCCCGAAGCTGATCGCGGGGCCGAACACCGGGTCGCGCACGACGCCGATCATCAGTTCGCGGCGATTCTGCTCGCGGTACATCGGCTCGACCAGCACGCCCTGCAGCTCGGCGTCCGGCCGGACCCGAGCCACGGCCGTGAGCATCCGAGCGTACGTTGCACGCACACCCTGCTCGTCAGCGACGTTCAGTACGACACCGTCGACGTCGGTCTTGTGCGCGATGTCGGGTGACAGGATCTTGATCGCCACCGGGAAGCCCACTTCGTGTGCCCTGGCCACCGCCTCGTCCGCAGAGCGCGCTGGCATGCTGCGCACGATCGGGATCCCGAACGCGCTCAGCAGTTCCTTGGACTCCGCCGGGTTCAACCACTCGCGATCGGCCGCGAGCGCCGCGTCGAGCAGGGCTTGCGCCCGAGCCCGATCCGGCGCCGAGGTCGGTGCCAGCGGCTCGGGGACCTGCAGCAGTTGCTGCTGGTTCGACGCGTAGAGCCCCATGGCGGTGATCGCGTCGACTGCGGTCTCGGGTCGCACGTAGCTCGGCACCTTGTGCGCGGCGAACTGCTGCCGGCTCGCCTCGACCGACTCGCCGCCCATCCAGCACGTGAATACCGGCTTGCGACTGTCCTTCGCAAGCTGGATCAGCGATGCCGCGATCACGTCGGGATCGGTCAGGGCGTGCGGCACGAGGATCGCTAGCAGCGCGTCCACGCCCGGATCCTCAAGGCAAGTGCGCGCGGCAGCCGCAAACTGGCTTCCGTCCACGTCCGGGCGCACGTAGACCGGATTTCCCGGGCGTGCCGCAGGCGGCAATTCCTCGGCGAGACGCTGCAGCGACGCTGCACCAAGCTCGGCGAGCTTGAGCCCGCGATCCTGCGCACGGTCTGCAGCGATCGTGCCCGGCCCGCCGGCGTTCGAGACGATCGCCAGCCTTCGTCCTCGCACGCGCACTCCTGCGCCAAGCGTGGCTGCGGCCGTGTAGAGCTCCGAGAAATCGCGGATGCGCAGCACGCCGGCGCGGCGCATCGCGGCGTCGAAGACATCGTCCCGGCCGACCAGCGATCCGGTGTGAAACGCGAGGTCGCCCGGTCCCGACCCGTGCCGCCCGGCTTTCATTACGACGACCGGCTTGACACGTGCCGCTGCACGCAGCGCGCTCATGAAGCGTCGTGCCCGGTCAACGCCCTCCATGTAGAGCATGATGCTGTCGGTGCCCGGGTCACGCGTCAGGTAGTCGAGGATCTCGCCGAAGTCCACGTCGCCGCCGACGCCGGTCGAGACCACGCTCGAAAAGCCGACGTGGCGCTGCCGTGCCCAGTCGAGGATCGCCGCGCACAGGGCACCCGACTGCGACACGAGCGCGAGGCGGCCCTTCTCGGCCATGCCGGGGCCGCAGGACGCGTTCAGGCCGATGTCCGTGCGGATCACGCCGAGGCTGTTCGGGCCGAGGAAGCGCAAGCCATGCTTGCGCGCCTGCAGCCGCAATTGTCGTTCGAAGCCGGCGCCGGACACGCCGCCCTCGCGGAATCCGGCCGAGACGACGACCGCCGCACGAATGCCCTTGCGACCACAGTCGCCAATGATCTCGGGAACCGTTTCCGCCGGCGTCAGGATGACCGCGAGATCGGCCGGCGCGGGCAGGTCGAGGATGCCGCGATGGGCTGGCTGGCCCGCAATCGTCTCGTGTCGCGGGTTGACGTAGTAGACCGGCCCGGCGAAGCCGCCCTCGGCGAGGTTGCGACGGACGACGTCGCCGAGCGACCCCGCGGTGTCGCTGGCGCCGACCAGTGCGACCGACGTGGGCTTGAAGAGGGCCGAAATGCGCTGCGCGGTCACGAGAGCTCCGGGATGAGCGCCGATCTCCCTGCTCATGCTAGCTTTATACTCCAGCGAGTCCATCCCGAGTCACCGCAAGGCGAGTACCACCATGCCCGTGGCGTTCATTTCGCACCCGGCGTGCCGTCGCCACCAGATGGGCGACGGCCACCCGGAGCAGCCCGCCCGCCTGGATGCAATCGAGGAGCTGCTGCACGTCCGGCAGCTGCACGACTTCCTCGTGCACCATGAAGCGCCCCGCGCGAGCGTCGAGCAACTCATGCGCGTCCATCCGCGGACGCACGTCGAGCGCCTGGGCGCCCTTTCGCCCGCCGAGGGGCTCGTGCGCGTCGATCCGGATACGGCAATGTGCCCGGACACGTTCGAGGCTGCGCTGCGAGCCGCCGGCGCGAACGTGCTTGCCACGGACCTGGTCGTGAGCGGTGCGGTTCGCCGTGCGTTCTGCAACGTGCGGCCGCCAGGCCATCACGCGGAGCGCGCGCAGGCGATGGGTTTCTGCTTCTTCAACAACGTCGCGGTCGGCGCCGCGCACGCGCTCGAGCATCACGGACTCGAGCGCGTCGCGATCCTGGATTTCGACGTGCACCTCGGCAACGGCACCGAGGACATTTTTCGCGGCGACCGGCGCGTGCTGATCTGCTCGAGCTACCAGTATCCGCTCTATCCTGGCAGCAACCCCGGCTCCGTACCCGGTCACATCGTCAACTGCCCGCTGCCACCGGGCAGCGGCAGCGATGCCTTTCGCGCGGCGGTGACCCAGCACTGGCTGCCGGCGCTCGAGCAATTTGCGCCGCAGATGATCTTCATCTCGGCGGGCTTCGACGGCCACGCCGCCGACGATCTCGCGGAACTGCGCCTCGCGACGGCCGATTACGCCTGGGTGACCGATCGGGCCTGCGAAGTCGCCGCGCGCCACGCGCACAATCGCGTCGTCGCGACGCTCGAGGGCGGCTACGAGTTGTCCGCGCTCGCCGCGAGTGCCGTCGCGCACATCGACCGGCTGATGGCCGACTGATCGCGCTGCGCATAGCGGTAGTCTGCGGAACGGACCCGGCGCGTCTCCAGCCAGTAGCGCCACGTGGACCAGGGCCAGATCGTGAAATTCCTGCCGTCGGCCTGCTGGTACCAGCTCCTGCAGCCGGAGCTCCACACGGTGCCCTCGAGACCGCGCTGCACGCGCGCATTGAAGGTCGACTGGGCCTCGGCCGTGACGTCGAGGTATTCCGCCCCGCGCTTCCGCAACTCGCGCAGGCACTGCAGGATGTAATGGATCTGGCACTCGATCATGAAGAGCGCCGAGTTATGCCCGAGGCCGGTATTCGGACCGAGCAACTGGTGGAAGTTCGGGAAGCCGTGCACCGACACGCCGTAGTACGCCTCGGCACCCTGGCGCCAGTCGTCGGCCAGCCGGCGTCCCGCGAGGCCGGTGATCGGGAAGTCGCGCATGTAGATGCGCGGGTCGGTCACGAAGCCCGTGCCGAGGATGATGCAGTCCACCGCTCGCTCGGTGCCGTCCTCGGTCACGATGCCCCGCGGCGTAATCTCACGGATCCCGTCCGTGACGAGTTCGACGTTCGGACGATTGAACATCGGGAACCAGACGTTCGAGACCAGCACGCGCTTGCAACCAATCCGATAGTCGGGCGTCAGGCGCCGCCGCAGCTGTGGATCCCGGACCTGGCGGCGCATGAAGAAGCGCGCATACGCTTCGAAGAATCTCGACAGCCCGGCGTGGAAGATCGGCCAGACGCGCGACTCGTTGGTCCAGTACAGCCGTGCGCGATGCAGCTTGCGCCACCACGGATGGCGGGCGAAGCGCCGCTGGGCGCCCGCCGAATATTTGCGTGTGTCGCGCGGAGTCACCCACGCCGCCGTGCGCTGGAACACGTGCAGTCGTTGCACCTTCGGCGCGATTTCCGGGCAGTACTGGATCGCGCTGCCGCCGGTGCCGATCGACGCCACGCGGCGTCCCTCGAGTGCGTAGCCGTGGTCCCACTGCGCGGAGTGGAAGACCTTGCCCGCGAAGGATTCGAGGCCGGGGATTCCCGGGATCTGCGGCACGTGCAGCGGTCCGCTCGCCAGCACGAAGTGCCGGGCCACGATCGATTCGCCCGAGGCGAGGCGGAGCGTCCAGCGGGCCCGTTCGGTATCAAATCGGGCGGCCGTGACCTCCTGGTTGAAGCGGATGTGGTGCCGCAGTTCATACCGCTCCGTGGTGTCGAGGATGTATTGCTGGATCTCGCGCCAGCCGGCATACCGCTGGCTCCAGTCGGCCTTCCCCGCATAGGAGAACGAATACAGGTGCGACTGCACGTCGCACTCAGCCCCCGGGTAGGTGTTTTCGCGCCAGGTGCCACCAACCTCGGCTGATTTCTCCAGGATCACGAAATCCCGGACGCCCGCCTCCAGCAGCTTGATGGCCAGGCCGAGGCCGCCGAAACCGGCACCAACGATCGCAACTTCGAACTGCTTCGGTTCCATCCGCGGATTCTAGCGGCACCAGACGAACGTCGGAGGGCCCGCCGGGAGATTTGGACTAAACTGGCCGGAGAAGCGAGGGGGAGAGGGATATGAAGACTCACGATGAAGTCCACGCCCGATCGATCGCGGACCCCGAGGGATTCTGGCGCGAGCAAGCCGTGCTGGTCGACTGGCACGCGCCGTTCACCCGGGTGCTCGACTACTCGCGGCCGCCGTTCGCGCGCTGGTTCGTCGACGGCCGCATCAACCTCTGCCACAACGCCGTCGATCGTCACCTCGGCGACCTCGGCGACTCGCCGGCGCTGATCTACCTCTCGACCGAGACCGGCGCCGAGAAGATCTACACGTTCCGCCAGTTGCACCGCGAGGTGAACCGGATGGCGGGGATCCTGCTCGGGCTCGGCGTCGGCAAGGGGGATCGGGTCCTGGTCTACATGCCGATGATCCCGGAGGCGACGTTCGCGATGCTCGCCTGCGCGCGCATCGGCGCGATACATTCGGTGGTCTTCGGCGGGTTCGCATCCGTCAGCCTCGCGACGCGCATCGACGACGCGAAGCCGAAGCTGATCATCAGCGCCGACGCGGGTTCTCGTGCGGGCAAGCCCGTGCCGTACAAGCACCTGCTCGACGAGGCGATCCGGCTATCGAAGGCTCCGCCCGCCCGCGTGCTGCTCGTGGATCGGGGCCTCGCCGACATGGAGCGGGTTCCCGGCCGGGACGTCGATTACGCGGCGCTGCGCGCCGAGCACATGAACGACGAGGTGCCCTGCGAGTGGCTGGAGAGTTCCGAGCCCAGCTACATCCTCTACACGAGCGGCACCACCGGCAAGCCGAAGGGCGTGCAGCGCGACACGGGTGGCTACGCAGTGGCGCTCGCGGCGTCGATGAAGCTGATCTATTGCGGCAACAAGGGCGAGACGTACTTCGCCACCAGCGACATCGGCTGGGTCGTGGGCCACAGCTACATCATCTACGGGCCGCTGATCGCCGGCATGGCGACCATCATGTACGAGGGCACGCCGATCCGCCCCGACGGCGGCATCTGGTGGAAGATCGTCGAGCAGTACAAGGTCACGACGATGTTCTCGGCGCCGACGGCGATCCGCGTGCTGAAGAAGCAGGATCCGGCGTTCCTCAAGAAGTACGACCTCTCCTCGCTGCGGCTGCTGTTCCTGGCCGGCGAACCGCTGGACGAGCCGACGGCTCGCTGGATCGCCGAGGGCCTCGGCAAGCCCATCGTCGACAATTACTGGCAGACCGAGACGGGCTGGCCGATCCTCGCGATCCAGCCCGGCATCGAGGCGTTGCCGAGCAAGTTCGGCTCGCCGGGGGTCCCGGTCTACGGCTACGACGTGCGCCTGTACGACGCCGTCACCGGCGACGAGGTCGGGCCCGGTAAGAAAGGCGTCGTCGCGATCCGCGGACCGCTGCCGCCGGGCTGCATGACCACGGTATGGGGCGACGATCAGCGCTTCGTCGATACCTACTGGAAAAGCGTGCCCGGGCAGCAGGTGTACTCGACCTTCGACTGGGGCATTCGCGACGAGGACGGCTACTACTTCATCCTCGGCCGCACCGACGACGTGATCAACGTCGCGGGCCACCGGCTCGGCACGCGCGAGATCGAGGAATCGATTTCGTCGCACCCGAACATCGCCGAAGTCGCCGTGGTGGGCGTCGCCGACCAGCTCAAGGGCCAGGTCGCGATGGCCTTCGCGATCGTCAAGGACACGAGCCTGGTCGACACGCCGGAGAAGCGGCTGGCCCACGAGGCCGACGTCATGAAGGTCGTGGACAACCAGCTGGGCGCCGTGGCGCGCCCGGCACGGGTGCATTTCGTGACCGCGCTGCCCAAGACGCGATCGGGCAAGTTGCTGCGCCGTTCGATCCGGGCACTGTGCGAGGGGCAAGATCCGGGGGACCTGACGACGATCGAGGATCCGTCGGCGCTCGAGCAGATCCTGGCGGCCGTCCGGGGCTAGCGTCGGCCAGCGCGGCGACGGCGCGCCCGTCCGCTCAGAACTGGTAGCGGAGGCCCATCCCGACGGCGTTCATGCCGCCCTCGTCGCCCATCAGTCCCCAGGCGACCGACCGGTGGTGCAGGCGCAGCGACACCGCCCAGGGCGCGTTGACCGGTCCCGCAGTCAGCTCGGCGACCCAGTAGATCAGCAGCTGGTGGCTCTCCCCTTCCAGCTCGACCTCCACTTCGGGTACCTCGGTCGCGTAGGACAGGCCCAGCCCGAACGCGGCCGAGGTCGCCACGCGGGCATCCCACGGGAACCTCCGCCAGCGCGCCACGATCGGCACGACGTTGAACTCCCAGTAATCCTGGTCACCGAAGTTGTAGACGACCTGCCCCTCGGCCTCGAGCGCCAGCGCGCCGTCCTTCAGCAGCGCGTACTCGCGCGAAGCCGCACCCGCGACCAGGAAGGCGTCAACGTACTTCGCGCCGAACGGGTTGATCAGGATGTCTTCCCAGGCGTCCTCGCTGGAGATCCGTGCGCCGTAAACCGTCGCCGCCCACGCCCCACCAGGCCGTGCGAGTGCAGCCGGCGAGCACGTCGCCAGGCAGAGCAGCAGCGTGACGAACAGCGGTTGGCGGCGGCTGGACGTGGTTGCGGCAATCAGGAGGACGCACTCCCCGGCGGCCGGCCAGCCGATCGATCGACCGCGTAGGTGTAGACGACGTCCGTGCTGGAATTGAGCGCCGTCTCGAACGAATCCTGCACGACGCTGATGATGAACCCGACCGCCACGACCTGCATCGCCACGTCGTACGAGATGCCGAACAGCGAGCAGGCGAGCGGCACGAGCAGCAGGCTCCCCGACGGCACGCCGCTCGCGCCGCAGGCCGCGAGCGAAGCGACGACGCACAGCACCAGCGCACTGCCGGGCGTGACGTCGATGCCGAGCGTGTGCGTGGCGGCCAGCGTCAGCACCGTGATCGTGATCGCAGCGCCCGCCATGTTGACCGTCGCCCCCACCGGAATGGTCACCGCATAGAGTTCTTCGCTGATGCCGAGCTTCTTCGCCAGGGCGAGATTGACCGGGATGTTGGCCGCCGAGCTGCGCGTGAAGAATGCGGTGATGCCCGACTCCTCGACGCAGCGGAATACGATCGGGTACGGGTTCGCCCGGGTCACGACGAACACGAGCAGCGGATTGACGACCAGCGCCATGAACAGCATCGCCGCAACCAGCAGCAGCGCCAGGCTCGCGTATCCCGCCAGCGCATCGAGCCCGACCGTCGCCACGGTGAAGCACACCAGGCCGAAAATACCGACCGGCGCCAACTTGATCACGTAGCGGACGACGTCGCTGACGCCATCCGCGAGGGTCTGCAGGTTGTGCCGGAATCCCTCCGATGCCTTGCGGAAACTGAGGCCCAGCAGCACCGCCCAGCTGAGGCAGCCGAGGAAGTTGCCCGTCAGCAGCGCGTTGACCGGATTGTCGATCAACTTGAACAGCACGCCCTTGAGCACGGCGCCGACCGCCAGGGGCGGGCTGCCAGCCGCGGCCTCACTGAGCGCGATGGTCTGCGGGAACGCCGTGCTCATCGACAACGCGAGCAGCGCCGCGGACACGGTTCCGACCAGGTACAGGAGGAACGTGAGCAGCGCCTTGCGGCCGTCCAGCCCGGACTCGTGCCGATTGGCGATCGCGGACATCACGAGCACCATGACCAGCAGCGGCGCCACGGCCTTCAGCATGCCGACGAACAACTCGCCAAGCAGGCCCAGCCGCTCGGCAAGGCCCGGCAGCAGCACGCCGGTCACAGCGCCGAGCGCGACGCCGATCAGGATCTGGGGCACCAGACCCAGCTTTCTCAGGGCCATGGCTGTTGCGCGAGCCTAGCGAGTCTTCGCGCGCGGCTTCGCAGCACGCGCGGCCGGCGGCCTGGCAACGCGCTTCGCAGGCACGCGCCGAGCAGCCGCCTTTGCGCGTGTCTTGGCCTGCTTCGCGCGCGGCTTCTTTGCAGCCGGTGCCTGCGCCTCTTTGACGAACACCTTCTCGAGCTCGTCGAGCGCGTCACCCGTGTAGACCGCGACGCGCTGCACGCTCGGCACGCGATCCGGGCAGGCGGTGAACCCGAAGTAGAGGCCGCCGGCGTAGCTCATCACCGTGACGTTCAGCGCCTGGCCGTGCGCGAGCGCCGAGATCGGGTAATACGCCTCCATCTCGGCACCCAGGAAATACAGCTTGGCGCGCGGCCCCGGCACGTTGGAAATGATGACGTTGTAAATCGGCGGCACGCGCGCGCCGATACCCGGCACGCGCGTCAGCATCTGCGGCGAGCTGATCAGCACCGTGTAGTCGATCAACGCCGCGGCGGTCATCTGCTTGAGGTAGTTGCGGCCGGCCACGCTGCTGCGCCGGATGACCTCGAAGCGCTCGCGGACGTCCTCGATGTCCGTGCCGAGCCGGACGTTCGCGAAGCTGATCGCGTTACCGGTCTCGGCGGCATCCCTCGGCAGCGCGACCGGGATCGACGCCACGAGCGACTTGCGCGGCAGCTTGTCGATCTCGGCGAGATAGCGTCGCAGCGCACCGCTGCACGCGGCGAGCAGCACGTCGTTGATGCTGCCGCCCGCCGCCTCGCCGATCGCCTTCATGCGCTCGAGTGTCGTCGCCTGCGTGGCGACGCGACGTTGCGGCGTGACGTTCGTGTTCAGGATCGTCCGTGGCGCCTCGGCCAGCGAGGTGAAGTCCGGGTCGAACTTGAGCCCGATCGCGGCCTTGGCAGACCCCGCGAGTCCCTGCAGGAGGCTCGGCAGCGCGCGCGCCTGCTTGAGCAGGGCCGCGGGCAGCACGCCGAAGGCGCCGTACTGGGCCGCATTCGAACGCGGCCGCTTCGGTCGTTCCGCGGCCCAGATGGGCGGCGTGCGGCTCGACTCCGGCTTCTCGGAGAAATTCAGCAGCCCGACGCCGGACACGCCGTCGGCGAGCGAATGGTGCAGCTTCGCGTACAGCGCGAAGCGGCCGCCGTGCAGGCCCTCGATCAGGTGGACCTCCCAGAGCGGCCGGTCCATGTCCATCGGGTTCGAGTGCAGCCGGGAGACCAGCACGCCGAGTTCGCGCTCGCCGCCCGGGTACGGCAAGGCCGAGTGTCGCAGGTGGTAGTCGAGATCCACCTTGTCGACGACCTCGAATGCGGGTAGCAGCGAGCGCGGCCCCAGGTTGCGCAGCCGGTAAGTGAACGGCGCGGCCGTGACCGGAAAGCTGCGCAGGTATTCGAACAGCTGGCGCGCGAAATCACGCGGCGCGTCGGGCGGCGGGACGAACGTCTGCAACCCGGCGACGTGCATCGGCGTCTGCCGGGTCTCCATCAGCACGAAGCTCAGGTCGAGCAGGTTCAGCGGCTTGAATTCGGACATGTTCTTCTCCCCTCTCGGCGCGACTATAGGCGAGCCGCGGATGCGCGGCCAGACGGAGTGCGGGTCCGCAACCCGGGCTTGACAGCAGCCGGGGGCGCGGCGCAATTTCGGCCAATAAGCTCGCCGCAAGCGTGGGTTGCGAGCAGCAGCACTGGCAGGGAGAGGCCGTTGAGCATCAGGCGGGGAACCACGCTGTCCGACAGCCGCAGCCGGCGCACCGCGCTGCTGTGCCTGCTCTACTTCAGCCAGGGCTTCCCCTGGGGATTCGCGACGATCGCTTTGCTGGCCACGCTGAGCCAGGCCGGCCACGGCAAGGCAGAGACCGCGACCGTCGTGGCACTCGCGATCCTGCCCTGGACGTTCAAGTTCATCTGGGGACCCATCATCGATTCGGTGCGGATGCCGTCGCTGGGCATCCGCAGGCCGTGGATTGCGATCGCCCAGTTCTGCATGGCACTGACGCTGCTGTCGGCCGCGCTATCGGGCTCGATGGACAGCGACGCGACGCTCGTCTTCCTCGCCTGGGTCTTCTTCGTCCACAACTGTTTCGCGTCGCTGCAGGACGTGGCGACGGACGCACTGGCCGTCGACCTGCTCGAGGACAACGAGCGCGGCCGCGTCAACGGCTTCATGTGGGGTTCCAAGCTGTTCGGCATCGGCATCGGTGGCGCAGGCATGGCGACGGTCATTGCCTACACGAACCTCCAGACTGCAGTACTGGTCCAGGCCGCCATCATCATGGCCGTGCTGGCACTGGTGATCGCATGGCAGGAGCGGCCCGGGGAGCGACGCTTCCCGTGGTCGCCGGGCAGCGCGCAGGGAACCGTGGCGAGGGCCTCGTTCGGAATGTTGATCACGCTGACCGAACTCAGGCGGGCGCTGTCCAACCGCACGACGGCGACGCTGGTCATCGTGGCCGGTACATACGCGCTGGCCGAGGGCCTGTACGACCCGCTCACGGTGGAGTTCTTCGTGCAGGACCTCGGCTGGACGGCGGATCGCTTTGCGCGCGCCAGCGGCACCTGGGGCACGCTCGCCGAGCTTTTCGGCGCGATCGGGGGAGGCTACGCGTGCGACCGTTTCGGCCGGCGCCGAATGGCCGCGGTCGGGCTGTCTTCGATGGCCGTGGTGCTGCTGACGTTCGGCTGGACCGCCGAGGCCTGGCACGGACCCGCCTATCCACATGTGCTGTTGCTGCCCGCCTTCAAGGGGACGATGGCGTTTGCGACCGTCAGCCTGTTCTCGCTGTACATGAAGGTGTCGTGGACCCGGGCCGCGGCGACCCAGTTCACGGTCTACATGGCGATGGGCAACGTCGGCTACGCGATCGGCGCCAAGCTGAATGCGTGGCTGCCCCAGGCGGGATTCACGCCGACGCTGACGGACTTCTACCTGGTCGCCGGCTTCCTGCCCGTCGTTCCATTGCTGCTGCTGATCGGGCTCGACCCGGATGGCGTCGTTGCCCGCAGGCTCGCTGAGCAACGGCGGTCGACCCGCGCCTTGCCCAAAACCACCTGACGGGGCGAACGGCGCCTAGTTCCGGAACACGTCCTCGACCGGAATGACGTGGACCGCGTCCGCGCGGATGCCGAGCTTCTTCGCCCCGATCAGCTTGTCCTCGTCGAGCAGCTCCTGCGGCTTCTCGGCCTCGTACTTGATCGTCGAGACCGCGTCGCTGAGGAGCGCCTGCTTCAGGCCGTCGGCATCCTTGGTGATCATCACGATCTTCATGTCCCGCGGCCGGATGTGCCTGCGGATCGCGGCGTTGACGTCGTCGAGCGTGAGCTTGGCAAGCGCCGCGCGCATGTGCGCAGTGTACTCGCCAATACCGTACCACTCGGAGTCGAGCGCGTAGCCGATCTGCTCGTCGGCCGTGGAAGTCTTCACGTAGACGTTCTTCATCAGGTAGCCGCGCGCCGTCTCGAACTGCTCCTGCGTGAGACCGTTCTGCACGAGCTGCTCGACTTCGTGCAGCGCAATCCGGAGCGCCATGTGGGCGTTCTCCGGCACGACCGGGCGGATCCAGACTTCGAAGATCTGCTGCTGGCGAGCGATGTTCGGATCGGGCATGAATTGGAACATGCCGCGCGGGAACGCTTCGATGTAGGCGTAGTCGCCGTAGTTCATGCCGCGTATCTCGCGGATGCGGTCATAGAGGTGCGACATCTGCGCGCGGTGCTCGCCGAGCCAGGCGCGTGCCACGTCGAGCGCGGCGAAGTCGGGGGACGCGCGATTGACGTCGATCGGGTGGCCGAACGAAATCGCCGTAGCCCGCGTTTCCTTGGCGATGATGTCGACGTCATGGCCTTGCGGCGCCTTGCCGGCGATCCCGGTCACTCGCGGGGTGTCACCGGCCGGGAGCCTGCCGAGCTCGGTCGCGAGCGACGCCACGACGGCGTCGCCTGCCCCGCCATTGATCCCGACCTTCAGGTTGCCGGCGGTGTAGTGCTGCCGGACGAAGGCCTTCACGTCCTCGAGCGTGATCGCCTGCAGCCCCTCGACCGTGCCGAGCACGGTGTGGCCGTAGGGCGTGCCCGAGAAGATGCGATTCTGCAGCCACTCCTTGCCGAGCTCCTCCTCGTTGTTCGAGCGCAGGTCGATCGTCAGCGCATTCTTCTGGTTCGTCCTCAAGCGGTCGAAATCCTCCTGGCGGAAGCCCGGCTCGAGGAGCTGCGGCAACACCACCGACGAGAACTGCGCCCAGTTGTCGCGGTGCACCGACATCGTGAACGTGGTCATCTCCTTGTCCACCTGCGCGGCGAAGGAGCCTGCGATCGGGTACAGCGCCTTGCTGATCTCGTCGATCCGCAGTCCCTTCGAGCCGGCCTCGGCGATCATCGACGCCGCAAGCTGGGCGAGGCCTTCCCTGCCCTTGGGGTCGTAGGCCGAGCCGACGTCGAACAGCAGCTTGATCGTGAGTTGCGGCAGCTCCGACTTCTGCACGGTAAACCGCTGCGAATCGAGCTTCGCCGCCAGCGACGTGAAGCTCGCCAGCAGTGGCAGCTGTGCGATCGCGTCCGGCAGCTTGTCGTGGGAAAGCGTCGCCACCACCAGCGAGTCGTCGATGAAGTACTTCTTCGCCGCCGCGTCGAGATCGGCCGGCGTCAGCGATTCGTAGGCGCGGTAGAAGTTGTTGATCGTGTCGTACGCGCGGCGGTGCCGCACGAACGTCGCGAGCGTACCGGCGATCTTGTCGGTGTTGTCGAGACTTGCAGTAAAGGAGTAACGGGCGTTGGACTTTGCTTCCTCGAGCTTCCGCGCGTCGATCGTCGTGGCCCGGGCCGTCGCGAACGTGCGCAGGATCTCGTCGCGGACGTACAGCACGTCATCCGCATTCTTGACCCGCGCGAACACGTAGATCAGCTCCGGATCGGCGTTGTTCGGGCTGGCCGCGAAGACCTGGTCGATTTTCTGCTCCTGCTCGACGAGCCTGCGGTAGAAGTCCGAGCTGTTGCCGAAATTGACGCTCATCAACAGGTCCATCGCAGCCGATTCCTTGCCCGTCTCGCTGAACGCCGGGCCGCGGAAGGCGACGACGACCCACGGAGCGGTCGGCGTCCCCCAGGGCACGTGGGCGTAAGCGGAACCCTTGGGGGCCGGCTCCTGCGGTATCGCGATCTTTTCGCCCGAACCGGGCGCCCAGCCACCCCAGTACTTCTCGACGAGCGGAATCACCTGGTCCGGATCCACGTCGCCGGCCACGATCACGGCGGTGTTCTCGGGCCGGTACCACCGCGAAAAGAAGGTCTTCGAGTACTCGTACTGGTTCGGCATGTCCTCGATGTCTTCTATGAAGCCCATCGTCGTGTGCCGGTAGGTGTGCGTCGTGAACGCCTTGGCGCGCAGGACCTCGTAGAGCTTCTGGATCGGGTTGGCCGAGTTCTTGTTGTACTCGCCCAGCACCGCGCGCGATTCGGTCTTGAAGGCCTCGACCGGGTACGAGAGGTTCTGGAAGCGGTCGGCCTCGATCCGCAGGATCGTATCGAGGTCTTCCTTGGCGAACGTGACGTGGTAGTTCGTGTAGTCGTCGGTCGTGTAGGCGTTCTGCCGCGCGCCGGCCTGCGTGATGATCGCGTTGTACTCGTCGGGCGACAGCGTCGGCGTGCCCCGGAACATCATGTGCTCGAAGAAGTGCGCGAAGCCCGACTTGCCGGGCTCGACCTCGTTGCGCGAGCCGGTCTGTACCGGGATCTGCAGCGACACGATGTTCGGGAAACCCGTCGGGACGACCATGACGACCAGTCCGTTGGGCAAGGTCTTCGTCGTTGCCTTGAACGGCAGGATGTCCGCGGCGGGCTCGACGGCGGTCGCGACGACGGGAACGACGGCCAGCAGCAGCGTGAAGAAAGCCCCGAGGTAACGGTTGTTGCGCATGACGACTCTCAGTCCGGTGTCCGGAACCACTCGATGATGGGGACGGCGACCCGGGACGGTCGCCCCAAAAAGGGCGTCATGATACCCGAAACGCCCGGCCGAACTTGTTCCCCGCCCTGCCGCGGTGCAAGATCACGCGGATATGGCACGCGACGTGTTCCTCAGTCACTCTTCCGCCGACAAGGCAACGGCGCAGGCCGTGCTCGAGGGACTCGAGGGCCGCGGGATCCGCTGCTGGATCGCGCCCCGCGACATCGCTGCAGGCTCGGAGTACGGCCAGGAGATCGTCGAGGCGATCAAGTCCTGTCGCGCCTTCGTCGTGATCTTCTCGGCGAGCGCCAACACCTCGCCGCACGTGCGCCGGGAGGTCGAACGCGCCGTCTCGGCCGAGCGCACGATCATCCCGTTCCGGATCGAGGACGTGATGCCGACCGGCGCCATGGAATACGCGCTGGCCAGCACGCATTGGCTGGACGCGACGTCGGCACCGCTCGCGCCTCACGTCGCGAACCTGGTCGCCACGCTGGGCCGACTGCTGGCACCGGCAGCCCCGCCTGGAGCCACCGGGGCGCCGAGCGTACCTGCGACGACACGACCGTCGATCGTCGTCCTGCCGTTCAACAACATGAGCGGCGACCCTGAACAGGAGTACTTCAGCGACGGCATCACCGAAGACATCATCACCGACCTCTCGAAGGTCTCGGGACTGTTCGTCGTGGCTCGCAACACCGCATTCACGTACAAGGGCAAGACCGTCAACGTGAGGCAGGTGAGCCAGGAGCTCGGCGTGCGCTTCGTGCTGGAGGGCAGCGTCCGCAAGGCCGGCTCGCGGGTGCGGGTCACCGGGCAGTTGATCAGCGGCCAGGACGGCGGGCACGTCTGGGCCGATCGCTTCGATCGGGACCTGACCGACATCTTCGCGATCCAGGACGAGATCACGCACGCGATCGTCGAGCAGCTGAAGGTGAAGCTGCTGCCGCTCGAGAGAGAGTCCATCGGTCAGACGCCGACGGCCAACATCGAGGCCTACACCTATTACCTGCGGGGCCGGCAGTTCCTGCATCGACATTCGAAGTCCTATTACCAGCTGGCGCGGCGCATGTTCGCCAAGGCCGTCGAGCTCGATCCGGCCTATGCACGAGCCTATGCCGGCATCGCCGACTGCGATTCTTTCCTGTTCCTGCACTACCACGTCGACGTCGCGATCGACGGCATCCTGGCCACGAGCGCGCAGGCGATCGCCCTGGAAGCGGGGTTGGCCGAGGCGCACGCGTCGCGGGGACTGGCGCTTTCGCTGGTGCAACGCTATGACGAAGCGATGGCCGAGTTCGAGAAGGCCATCGCGCTCGACCCCCAGTCGTTCGAGGCACATTACTTCTACGCGCGGGCATGCTTCGCGCAGGACAAGCTCGAACGAGCCGCGGCGCTCTTCGAGCGCGCCGGAGAGATCAAGCCGGATGATTACCAGTCGCCGGCCATGCTGATCATGATCTACCGGACGCTGCACCGCGACCCGGATATCGCTGGTGTCGCTCGCAAGGCCGTCGAACGTGCCGAGCGTGAACTGATGCAGCATCCCGAGAATCCGCGCCCGGCCTACCTTGGCGCCGGCGCACTGATGGCACTGGGCGAAACGGACCGCGCCAAGGAGTGGTTGTCCCGGGCAGTAGCGATCGATCCGGACGACGTCCTGACGCAGTACAACGTCGCCTGCACGTATTCGCGCCTCGGGGACTTCGACGCCGCGTTCGACTTGCTCGAGCGTCTGCTCCCCCGCGCGAACCACGAGACCAAGTCGTGGATCAAGCTCGACTCGGACTTCGACGCGCTGCGCAGCCATCCCCGGTACCAGAAGGTGCTGGAGCTGATCGGCTGACAATGAATCCCTCCTTCGATGTACTGAACTCGACGCTGACCTCGTCGCTGCGTTTCTGGCGTGGCACGATGGTCTATGGATCGGCCAGGCAGCCGGCCCGGCACCTGCAGCTGTATGAGTTCGAGGCCTGCCCGTACTGCCGGCTGGTTCGCGAGGCCCTGACCGAGCTGGACATCGATGCGCTGATCTATCCATCACCCCGCGGCGGCCAGCGCTTCCGGCCGAAAGTCGCCCGATTGGGCGGCAAGGAGCAGTTTCCGTTCCTGGTCGATCCGAACAGCGGCGAATCGATGTACGAGTCGGCCGACATCGTCCGCTACCTGTATCAGCAGTACGGCGGCCGCCGACCACCCTCACGCCTGTTGCGACCGATCGACGTCTCGACATCCGTGCTGGCCGGGATACCGCGGTTGCGCGCCGGCGCAAGGGCCCGACCCTCGAAAGCGCCACGCAAGCCGCTGGAGCTGTTCAGCTTCGAGTCGAGCCCCTATTCGCGGCACGTGCGCGAACTGCTCTGCGAACTCGAGCTGCCGTACCTGCTGCGCAGCACCGGCAAAGCCGGCTGGCGAGACCTCGGGCCACCGGTCCTTCGAGAGACGTTGTTCCCGGCCTTGCCGGTCACGGGGCGGACACGGGTGGAGTTGCTCGATCGCGCCGGCAAGGTCCAGGTTCCCTACCTCATGGACCCGAATACCGGCACCGCGATGTTCGAGTCGGCCGCGATCAGGGATTATCTTCTGCAAACCTACGCCGCGTAGCCCCGGGCGCTCGTCATCAACTCATCAATTCATCAACTCAAGGAGAGCTCGACATGTTGTCCAGCATCAGGAAGATCGTGACCGGCGTTGCGCTGCTTGCGACCGTGAGCCAGGCGTACGCGGGCGACTGGAAGCATGAGATCGCACCCTACGTCTGGGGCTCCGCGATGGATGGCACGGTTGGCATCGGCGACGTGACGGCCGAATCGAGCCTCAGCTTCAGCGACATCCTGGACAACCTCGAGTTCGGCTTCATGGGCACTTACCGGGCGTCCAAGGACCGCTACTCGTTCACGCTGGATGCCCTCTACATGGGTCTCGGCGTGACACAGAAAGGACGCAACGGATTGCTGAAGGGCGACATCGACATGGACCAGATCGGCCTGGCGGCCGACTTCGGCTATGCGCTGAGCGAGCGCTTCACGCTCCTCGCCGGCCTCCGCTACACGGACCTCGAAACGCAGATCAAGGCCAGCGGCCCGCTCGGCAACACGTTGTCGGCCGAGGAGCAGCAGAGCTGGGTCGATCCCGTGATCGGCGCGAAGGTCTCGTGGCCGCTTGCCGAGCGGTGGTCGGCCACGCTGCGTGGCGATATCGGTGGCTTCGGAGTCGGGTCGGAGTTCGCCCTGCAGGGCGTCGCGACGCTGCGCTGGCAGGTGTCGCCGCGCACGGGCGTGCTGCTGGCCTACCGCTACCTCGAAATGGACTACGAAGACGGCCGTGGCGACGATTTCTTCATGTACGACATGACCATCTCCGGCCCGGCGATGGGCGTCGTCTTCACCTTCTGACGCCGGCGGTCGGCATGCGTCCGATTTTCCAGCCCCGTCTCGTCAATGGGCCGTTCGCCGACCCCGCTCTGTTCGTAGACGTGCTGTTCGACCGCCGCGCCCTGCTCTTCGACCTGGGTGACATCACGGCGCTGGCACCGCGCAAGATCCTGCGGGCGAGTCATGTCTTCGTGACGCATGCCCACATGGACCATTTCGTGGGGTTCGATCGGCTGCTTCGCATCTGCCTCGGCCGCGCCCGACCGCTCAAGCTGTTCGGGCCCGCGGGCTTCATCGATCGCGTCGAGCACCGGCTCGCGTCCTACGTCTGGAACCTCGTCGAAAACCACAGTGTCGACCTGGCCATCACCGCCTGCGAGATTTCGGCCGACGGCTCCCATCTCAGCTGGTCCACGTTCAGTTCGCGCGAACGCTTCCTGCGCCGCGACCGCGCTGCAGAGGCCCTGCAGGATGGCCTGCTGCTCGACGAGCCAGCCCTCCAGGTCCGCTGCGCCGTGCTGGATCACGGGATCCCGTGCCTCGGGTTCGCTCTTCAGGAACCGACGCACGTCAATGTCTGGCCGAATCGCCTCGCGCAACTCGGCCTGGCGCCCGGCCCCTGGCTGAAGGACGCGAAGCGCGCGGTCATTACAGGGGCGCCCGACGATACTATGATCACGGTGCGATGCCTGGAAGGTTCGGCAACTCGCGAAGATCATGTGCCGCTCGGGGAGTTGCGTAGCGCGGCACTGCAATCCGTGCCGGGCCAGAAGATCGCCTACGTCACCGACGTCGCGTGCCACGCCAGCAACCTGCAACGCATCCGGCAACTCGCTGCCAACGCTGACCTGCTGTTCATCGAGTCCGCGTTTCTCGCACGCGACGCCGGCGAGGCTCGACGCAAGAATCACCTGACGGCCAGCCAGGCTGGCTCGATTGCACGGGACTGCGGGGCGCATGAAGTCATCCCGTTTCACTTCTCGCCTCGCTACGCGGACTGTGAGGCTGCACTGGTGGACGAGGTCCGTTCGGCTTTTCGAGGAGTCGCCGCATGAAGGACGCCGATCTCCGATCGTTTGTGGTGACCATCGACACCGACGACGCGGTGCTGCAGGGGGACGTCGAATTGCCTCGGGGCGCGCGAGGCATCGTGCTGTTTGCCCACGGCAGTGGCAGCAGCCGATTCAGCAGCCGAAATCGCCACGTCGCAAACCAACTCGTGGCAGGCAGGCTCGGCACCCTGCTCTTCGACCTGCTCACGGCGGACGAAGAAGTGCGCGACCAGCGGGATGCGAGCTTGCGATTTGACATCGACCTGCTGACCCGCCGCCTTGCGGGCGCGACTCGCTGGCTCGACCGCCAGCCGTGGGCCACCGACCTGAAGCGAGGTTACTTTGGCGCGAGCACGGGCGCCGCGGCGGCGCTGGCCGCGAGCGTCGAATGCGAAGTGCACGCGATCGTGTCGCGGGGCGGGCGCCCGGACCTCGCCGGCGCCGCCCTACCGATGGTGACCGCGCCCACGCTGCTGATCGTTGGCTCGGACGATACCGTCGTGATCGAGCTCAACGAGCGAGCGTTAGGACGGCTGCGATGCGAGGCACAACTCGAAATCGTCCCGGGTGCGACCCACCTTTTCGAGGAGCCGGGCACGCTCGAACAGGTGGCGGCGCTGGCCTTGCGGTGGTTCCGCCGTTGGCTGGACTAGGCTCGCAGGGAAGCGCGTGAAGCGGCCCAGCCGACGAGGACTCCCCACACCGTTCCGTGAATGACGGCGAGGTACCACTGATCCCAGTCCGTCCAGAACCAGAGGGATCCGAATGTGCCGGCGCACGCCACCAACGCCGCCAGTTGCCAACGCCTCCGCCTGAGCCCGCCCGTCGCGATGACCAGGTACCAGAACAGACCGACAAGGCCAAAAAGCGCGAATGGCCGCCACGCGACCACGAGTCCGATCCCACCCGTCCAGGGCCAATCAAGGCTTCGAGCCAGGCTCTCGTCGAGAACCAGGTGATTCAGCGGGACCCAGGAGAGATAGCCTGAGATCCAGCCAACCGCAGGCGCAAGGATGATGCGCCATCGGAGTGACCAGCGGCGAACGACCACCGCAGCGACGACAGGCAGTAACGCGAGGATGGCCCCGTGCAACGCACCGCCGGGGACGACCAGCCAGTCGAAGCCCGGAGCCTCTCTGACTGGGAGAGGAAACCCAGCGAAGCAGAGCCAGCCGTTGATGGTTCCGCCAGCCGCTCCGGCGGCCCCCACGACCAGGATCCGCCTGACGCGAGAGAAGCGTCTCTCACGGCTGGTCTCCACGCGATTTTCGCACTGGCGCGTCACTCCCTCGACATCAGCGTGTGAGTCGCTGCCAGATCCACCCACCAGGCAAGTCGATGCCACGCACCGCGTAGTCGCGAACGTTGACGTTCTGCAGGAGCGTGCGCTGCGCCCGCCGGGCTGCGGGTCGCCCCGCGAACAGCACTTCGTCGTCCCGCTGCAAAGGCACTTGCGTGTCCGGCAGAATCAACGTGGCGGTCCCCCTCGAGAGCAGAAGTGGAGCACAAGGCAGCGTCCGATCCCGGTTGGACGGGTCGCGGCGCAGGTCGCCGAGGGTGATCGCATAGTCAGCACGCCCCAGGGCTTCGTGACATGCCGACGCATCGGTGGCGTTGATCGCAACCCGCCAGATGTCCGGTGCCTCCACTCCGATGGCCGCCTCCAGGCGCTCGATCGCACGATCCGCCCAGGCGTCGTCCTCGCGCTTGACGGCCTCGAGGAATCGACCGAGCAGCGGCGTCTGCAGCAGCGCCAGGCACCCGTTGGCGATGATCTCGCTGGAAACCATCGTCATGTCGGCATCATAGGCATCGAACAGCGCGTGATTGGTGCGCAGGTTCTGTCGCACGACGGTGAAGATGCCCGCGTTGATCTCGCGTGCCGTGACGGCGATCGACAGGTTGATCACGTCGTCGTCGGTACCCGCGACGATGCCCGCCGCGTTGCGGACGCCCGCCAGATCGAGCGTCGCGGCATCGGTGCCGAAACCGCGGACGAATCGCAGGTCGTCGAGGCCGGGTTCGACCGGGTCGATGATCATCACATCGAGGTCCAGGCCGCGAAACGCCCTGACGACCTCGGCGCCGAATCGACCGTAGCCGCAGACGATCCAGCGCCCTCGGGGCGGCGCGGTTTCCGGCCGCAACGTCGTGCCGGGCAGCCCAGTGAGCCAGGAGAACAGGCGATAGCTGCCGGGTGACTGGATCGCGATCGTCAGGTACTCGCCGAACTTCGCGAACGGATTGATTACGTAATCCGCGCCGAACGAGACCATGTTGGCAGCCGCTTCGCGGCTCATGGCGCGAGCGAGGACAGGCACGGTGGGATTCAGCAGGCGCACGGCAATCGCGACGGCCAGGTTCGCCTGGTCGTCGTTGGTCAACGTCAGCACGCCGCGGCACTCGGGATGGGTCAGCCCGGCGGCGACCAGGTTCTCGGGCAGGCGTGCATTGCCCACCATCGCCGGCACGTCCTGCGCCAGGTCGAGCAAATCGAGTTCCTGGATACGCTCCTCGCTGAGGTCGATCACGACGAACCGAAGGCCCAGCATGTCGAGTGCGCGACCAACCAGGGCACCGGTCTCGCCGAAGCCGCAGATCAGGTAGAGGGGTTCGCGCAGGGCGCGCACTTGCCTGCGAAACCGGCCCGTTTCGAGCACGTTGCGAAAGCCGCGATCCTGCAGCAGCGTCAGCAGGCTGGCGAGCATGTACGCCCAGCCGATCACCGAAGCATAGATGACGATCGTGACCCAGACCCGCTGTGCCGTGTTGAAGCCTTGCGGGATCTCGCCGAAGCCGATCGTGCTCGCCGTGTAGCTCATGAAGTAGAGCGCTTCGAAGATCGTCATCCGCCAGGGCTGGCCCGCGGCGCCGGTCCCGGGAATCAGCACCAGCCCGACGATCCCGGACGCGAACACCATGACCAGCAGCACGATCGGCGCGCGCAGGCGCCGCAGCGCGACCAGGACGGCGTTGTTCACGTCACCTCCGCTGCAGCGTGGTCTCCACGATCAGGATGACCACCGAGACGATGTTCGCCAGCAGCGCGCCGGCGGAAAGCGACACGATGCTGGTCATGGTCGACGCGGAGACCGCGCCGTTCGGCCCCGTTGGCGCGAGCGTCCAGAGCAGTGCCGCGGCAGCGAGCTGCAGCAGCGCGACGAGACTGGTGGCCAGATGCGTCGCGCCAACCTGCGTCCGGTCACCGAACTTGAGCACGGTCACGATGACGTTCACCACGAACGCAGCAAAGAACTCCCACACGTGGTGATGCTCTGGATTGTCGATCTCGCCAATGACGAAGCCGAAGTTCAACGTCGCGGCGAGGATGACGAAGAATGCGAAGATGACCTTTTCGAGATTCACGGCTTCCCCCGTCCGGTCTTCCTTGAGTCCGTGGCAGATGAAATCACGCGCTTCCGATCATCCCACCGGCGCCGATCTGGAAAGATCAGGAGGCACCGCAGCGGTGCTTCGGAAGGGCGCGACTCACGACAGCTGCTCGAGCCGCCTGTGGAGCATCCGCAAGGCATAAAGACTGAGCGCAGCGCCGATCAAGCCGAACGTCACCAGCAGGCCGATCTGTCGATGGACGGCACCGGCACTGAGCACGACGGCGCCGACTGCATAAGGCAACTCCGCCAAGGAGAGGGCCGCCAGGTAGGTGCGGAAGCGGACGCGGAGATAACCGCACAGGTAGCCTGGCAATTCCGAAGGCAGCGCCAGGTAGAGCAGCAGCACGAATGCAAAGGTGACTTCGCCCGGAACACGCTGGACATAGAAATCGAACTGACGGATTCCTGGCGCCCTCGCGAGGGGTCCGCGCAATCCGCGGCCCAGCGCGTAGGTGCCGATTCCACCCAGCAGCCAACCCAGCCACAGAAGGCCGAACGTGATCGTGTTACCCCACGCATACACCGCGGCGGGCAGCAGTAGCGCGCTCGAGAAGAACGCGAGAACGGCCGACGCGGCGGCGAGCAACACGAATACGATGGCACCCAGGTAGGGGTGCTCGGCGATCAATGGCTCTGCTGCGGACAGCGCTCGGTGCAGGCCGTCGTAGACCTGATCGACGGACAGCAAGAGAGCCACGGAGAGGCAGATCAACGCGACGACGATCGCGCGACCCCACCCGTGCGCACCGGGTTTCGCGATTGCGGCTGCGATCGGCGGTTCCGTCATGGGTCCAGTTTGCAGGGCCGCCGGATCTTCCGCGCCGACGGAATCTGCGTATCGTGAATTCTGGCTATCGCCCCCGGAACACGGCCTCGCGACGCTCCACGAACGAGCGGACGCCCTCGGCTGCATCCTCGCTGCGCATCACTTCGGCCATTCCGCGGAACATCGGGCCGATCGCGGCGGCCTCGCCCTCGAGCATGCGCAGCCGCGACGAGCGCAGGCTACCCTGGACGCCGAGCGGTGCCGCTTTCGCGACCCGCTGCGCGAGTGCGATCGCCGCATCGAGTTGCTCGCCGGGGGCGCAGAGCTGCTGCACCAGGCCGAGACGGTAGGCATCTTCGGCGCCGAGCTCGTCCCCCGTGAGCAGGTAGCGCTGGGCATTCGCCCAGCCAATTTCGGTCGGCAGCCGCAGCGTGGCGCCGCCGCAGGCATAGAAACCCCTGCGCACCTCGAGCATCGCAAAGCGCGTGTCGTTGGCCGCGACCCGCAGGTCCGTGTTGAGCAGCAATTCCCAGCCCCACGTGTAGCAACGGCCCTGCACCGCAATCACCAGCGGCTTCGACAGGCGCGGACCGCTCATCGCGAACGGATCGATCTCGTCCTCGGCGACCGGGAACGGAGCCCCCGACGCGAAGGCCTCGGCCCAGTCGGAAAGATCAACGCCGGACGTGAAGTGCGGGCCCTCCGCCCAGATCACGCCGACCCAAAGCTCGGGATCGTGCTCCAGACGATGCAGCGCGCGCGCCAGCGAGTGGTACATGTCCTTGTTCAAGGCGTTCATCTTCTGGGCACGGCGCGCGCCCATCAGCAACAGGTGGTCGCGCTGTTCGACTTCGATGCTCATCACGTCCGTCCTCTTTGCTGTTGCAGGCTGAGTTTAGCGGGAAAGCCGGCGCGTGGCCGCGGCGCTTGCGCAGCCGACCGAACGCACGCCAGTATCCGCTGAGCAGTCACCACGAATTCCGGTGGACGCAATGTGAGTGCAGACATCATCGAGGTCAGGGCGACCGTGGCCGGCGACGCGCCGGACCTGGAAACGCTGTACGTGGCTGCGTTTCCCGACGAGGACCTGCTGCCACTCGTCAGGCGACTGCTGCGCGAGGAACCCGGCATCCTGTCGCTCGCGGCCAGCGTGGCTGACCGGCTCGCAGGCCACATCATTTTCACCCCGTGCAGCGTCGATCACGGCAACGACTGCGTCGCGCTTCTCGGCCCCCTCGCCGTCATGCCATCCCGGCAACGACAGGGCGTCGGGCGAGCCTTGATCCGGGCGGGCTTCGATCAACTCGCGCAGGGCAACGTCCGACGTGTACTCGTCCTGGGCGACCCGGCCTATTACGGTCGCTTCGGCTTCCTGCCGGAGGAATCCATCCTGCCGCCGTACGGTCTGCCCGCGACATGGACAGCGGCCTGGCAGTCGATCCCTCTCAGGGCGGAGGTGGTGAGAATCGCCGGCAGACTGCGGCCACCTGCCGCGTGGCTGCAGGCCGCGCTTTGGGCGCCTTAGGCCAAAGTCATCCGGCCATGCGCGCTTTCAGCGAGGCTGCAGCTGGTAACGCGCCCAGACGATGTCACCGTCGTTATCGCAGCGAACGCCGCCCTCGGGAACACCGTCCCCGTCGAAATCAGCCGTCAGTCGCACGAATCCGGTCAGCGACAGTGACTGGCCGTCGGGTGCGAAGGCGACGCCACGCGGCTGGTCATGACCGGGGCCGGTGACCGCCAGCACCTGGCGAATGGCGCCATCGTTGTCGAGGATCGCCACGCGTTCCTTCTGACTGAATGCGCGCACCCAGAGCAGTGTCCCCTTGCGGTCGAACCGCGCAACGAAGGGCGTCGCTCGGTTATCGATGCTCACGACATCGGCCTGGCCGTCGCCGTTCAGGTCGACGGAGCCTTGCGTGTAGCCACTGGCCACCAGGTCGCCATTGGCGGCATGCGCGAGATTGCCGATCCGGCTGTCGCCGGCCCCCAGCAGCGCGATCGCGGAATTCAATCGACCACCCGGGTCGAAATGGGCCACGAACGGCGCGCCCTCCACGCCTGGCGCCGGCAGGCCCACGCGCCCATCAGCATCGAGATCGACCGCATCCTGAATCCTACCCGTCACGTAGACATGCCCCGCGGCATCGACGGACACATCCGCGAGCGAGTCGAGTCGTTCACCCCCGATCGCCCGCGCCCAGAGCGCGTCACCTTCGGCGTCGTATCGAACCAGGAGGCCTTCCGTCGCGCCGCGCGCGACGACTCGTACGCCCGACAGGAATTGCATGCTGTCCTGGAACCCGCCGGCCAGGTAGGCGCCGCCGCGCCGATCCGAGGCCACCGTCAGCCGCGCGAACGACATGGCCGGGCTGCGCGGTGCGCGCACCCAGGCGAGCTTCCCAGTGGGGCGTCCTTTCATGATGATCGCGTCGTGCCCACCCTCCGACTTCAGGTCGGCACGGCCGTCGCCGTCGAGATCGAGCGCGCCATAGTTGCCGACGATGAGGAAGCTGCCGTCGGGTTCCACGGCGATGTCGTGGCCCGAATCGCCGCAGCAGGGCCCGTTTAGAGCCCACGCCTGCTCGAACTTGAAGGGATCCTGCTCCGAAGGGGTCGCAGGCGACGAAAACAACAGCAGCAGGAAGACAGCCCAGGCCGGGGCCCGCTGAATGGCCACGAGGTTTCGCATGCTTCGTCCCACAATCCCGGCACTTCCCGATGGAAATCCCCAGCGCCGGATAGCGGCAGATTTGTGCGCATCCTCATAAAATGAAGACCCCGACGGGGCCGGATTCCGCAGTGTCAGCGCCCTCCCGGCACGGCAACGACGTGTGCCCGTACGGCGAACGCCACCCTCCTGTCCGGGCCGACATACTTGACCAGCTCAGCCTCCGCCTCTGTCAGGACACGTCCGATCTGCTCCTCAGTGAGCAGTACTCCCATCACCGGCAACCATCCCCTGAGGTCAGCCTCAACCATCACGCGGATGCTTGGAAACCGCGCCGTGCCCTCGTGGGTCGTAACGACGACCGAGCCGGCTCCGGCGCTCCTGAACATCCTGGAGAGATCGTCTCGATTCCCGAGTGTAAACGGCGCGCGAAGTGCTTCGGCTGCCGCCCGGCCTGCGAGCCGTTCAAGCAGTGCGACCTCGGCGGCATACGCCGGCAGGGTCTCCAGTGCATCCCAGACTGCAACGGCCAGGCTGCCTTTGGCAGTCAGCACGCGTAGCATCTCGCGGGCCGCTTGTTGGCGGTCCTCGAAGAACATGAGTCCGAACTGGCTCACGACTGCATCGAAAGACTGGTCCGGGAACGGCATCGACTCCGCAGCACCCTGCCGCCAGGTCACCGCAGGCGCGAGTTCGTTCGCTACCGCCAGCATGCCGGGATCTGGATCCAGCCCGACGACCTGTCCGCTCGGACCCGCTCGCGAAAGGATCGCTCGCGCCAACACACCGGTCCCGCAGGCGACGTCGAGTACGCGTTGCCCCGGCTCGACTTGAGCGGCGTCCGCAACTCTCGACACCCACTGACCGAACAGCGCGGGAACAAACAACGCTTCGTATACCTTCGCAGCGTCAACCTGGGCCTGCAGAGCTGTGTCACTCATGCGTTCCTCCCGGTTTGGTCATGCGTTCGTGATCAGAGACCTGGTGTATGCCGGTTGACCCCGTCAATCCGCCGGGAGTTCCTGACGTTCCGGGCAACGAACAAAGAAAGGACGTGCCGGCTGGTGCGCCCGGGGAGATTGCGCCGCCGCTTCGCTCTGCGGCGCCCCGTTGGGGCCGTTGCCGATGCGCTCCGTTGCCGCGAATCGGCAACGTCCTACCGCGCGGTCGCGCGGTAGTCGACCTCCTGACGACGTCGGGAGGTCTCAAGCCACTCCGGGTGGAGCCGGTGAAATGAAAAAGGGGTCCCTTGCGAGGGACCCCTTTTCCATTTCACTGGCGCGCCCGGAGAGATTCGAACTCCCGACCTTCTGGTTCGTAGGGTCACCCTGTTTCTTGGGGTGTGTTTCAAATCAACAAGTTAGATGGCCCGCCCTCACCTAACTTCCCGCCGAGACTCGCCGAGTCACGCCGAGAGCGTTTTCAACCCTACGCTCTGAAGTGGAGTCCACGACCGCTCCAAGGTCTTGCGTCTCCCCGGCCACTGCATCATCAGTGTTAACTGGCGTAGGGGTATGCTCTCGACGGCCACGCTGCTGTTCCCGAAATGCGAACATACGCGCCACCGACAAGCTCTCGCGAAAACCTCCGGAGACTACAGCAATGAAGCAGGGAAACCTCGTAGTGATGGTTGGAGCACTGCTCCTTGCGGCCTGTAGTGGCCCGTCCGTTCCCGAACCTGATGCAAAGCAGCCGTCCACCGGGACCGAGACCGAGACCGTCCAGCTCGGCGGCCCAGCCACGGGTGCGGGCACACTCACCGCGGACGCCGGCGAATACCGTCCGGCCGATCCCGCGAAGTTCCACAAGGAGCCCGGCTATTCACCCTACGCAGGCCGGCGCTATCCGGAGCGTCCGTACTTCGGTGACGAGCACGTGCACACGGGCTGGTCGGCGGATGCCGGCGGGTCGGGCACGACGCTCGGACCCGAGGAGGCCACCCGCTTCGCGCGCGGCGAGGAAGTGATCTCCACCAGCGGTCAGCCTGCAAAGCTGGCGCAGCCCCTCGACTGGGTCGCGATCACCGATCACTCGGACGGCATGGGCGTGATTGCCGAGATCAAGGGCGGCAATGCCGAGATGATGGCCGACGCCACGCTCAAGCGCTGGCACGAGATGTTCGCGGCCGGGCCGGAGGAGTCCATGAAGGCCGTGATGGAGCTGATCAACGCCCAGTCGAACAAGAAGCTGCCGCCGCTGGTCATGGATCCGAGGTTCGCGAAGAGCGTCTGGCTCAAGAACACGGCCATCGCCGAGAAGTACAACGAGCCGGGCCGCTTCACTGCGTTCATCGGCTACGAGTGGACATCCAATGCGGGGGGCGGTGACAACCTGCACCGCAACGTGATCTACCGCGACGGCAAGGACAAAGCCGATCGCGTGCTTCCCTACACGACGTTCCAGAGCGAGAACCCCGAGGACCTCTGGAAGTGGATGGCCGAGTGGGAGCAGACGACCGGCGGCAAGCTTCTGGCGATCCCGCACAACGGCAACCTCTCGAACGGGCGGATGTTCGCGCTGGGCACCTTCGCCGGCAACCCGATGTCGAAGGAGTGGGCCGCCGAGCGGCAGCGCTGGGAGCCGCTGTTCGAGGTGATCCAGATGAAGGGGCAGAGCGAGTCCCATCCCTCCCTTTCGGTCACCGACGAGTTCGCCGTGGGCTACGAGCTGTGGGACCGCGGCAATCTCGTGCAGACGCCCAAGCAGCCCGGGATGATCCAGCACGAGTACCTGCGCGAAGCGCTGAAGAACGGTCTCAAGGTCGAGCAGGAGCTGGGTGCCAATCCGTTCAAGTACGGCATGGCCGGCGGCACCGACACGCACAACGGACTTGCGGCCGCGGAAGAGGACAACTTCTTCGCCAAGTTCCCGAGCGCCGAGCCCAGCGCCGAACGCTGGGACGAGGACGCGATGAAGTTCGGCGATCGCGTGGTCAAGGGCTGGGAGATGACCGGGGCCGGCTACACCGCCGTGTGGGCCACCGGCAATACGCGCGAGGAACTGTGGGACGCGATGATGCGGCGCGAGACCTATGCGACCAGCGGCCCGCGCATGGTGGTGCGCTTCTTCGGCGGCTACGACTTCTCGACGGCCGACATCTCGCGCTCACCGGCAGCGGTCGGCTACGCGAAAGGCGTGCCGATGGGCGGGGATCTCCCGCCGGCACCCGCGGGCAAGGCACCGACGTTCCTCGTTGCGGCCGTGAAGGACCCGCGCACCGGCAACCTCGACCGCATCCAGGTCATCAAGGGCTGGCTCGACGCCTCTGGCAAGCCGCAGGAAAAGATCTACGACGTGGTCTGGGGCGACGCCGAGCGCCGCAAGCTCGTCAAGGGCAAGCTCGCGCCGGTCGGCAACACCGTGGATGTCGTCCGCGCGACCTGGACCAACACGATCGGCGATCCGGAACTGATTGGCGTGTGGCAGGACCCGGACTTCGATCCGACGGTCCGCGCCTTCTACTACCTGCGCGTGCTGGAGATCCCGACGCCGCGCTGGACCGCCTATGACGCCGCGTACTTCAAGGTGAAGATGGCGGACCACGTGCCGATGATCACGCAGGAGCGGGCCTTCACCTCGCCGATCTGGTACACGCCGAACTGAACCGGGGCGCCGTTTCAGTCAGCGTAGCGTGAGCCCGGGTGCCAATCCGCCCCCGGGCGTGTCGACGGTAGCCCGCTCATCGAACAGAGTTGGGGCATCGTGAAAGGCGGTTCTACGATTTCCCTACGCCAGGAACAAAAAAGGCCTACGGGTTAACGTAAGCCTTTTATGTCACTGGCGCGCCCGGAGAGATTCGAACTCCCGACCTTCTGGTTCGTAGGGCGCCTGGGATTTTCTAGGCTCTTTGAAATCAACAAGTTAGATGGCCCGCCCTCACTCTACGTTCCGCTGAATTTCGTCAAGTCACGCCGAGTGGCACTTCAACCCTACGCGCGTTATGAGATCGGCGAGCGGTGGTTCCTCGACGCCGGGCGTCGCTACCTGAGCGCCGGCGAGGTGACGATGGACGGCGAGGGCGCGGCAACCGGTCGCGTGCGCGCCGACTACGAGCCGTGGTCGGCGACGCTCGGCATCGGCTGGCGGTTCTAAGGTCGCCGACGACGGCTCAGGCACGGCGATCGAGGGCTACGCGCAGCCATCTTCGTGCGGCGATCACGCCGGCCCGACGTGGTCCGGGCGGAAAGGGCGCCGAGGAGGGCGTGGGCAATTGCGCGCCACCGCGCCCTGTCAAGAAGAGCTGGGCGCAGCGCCTGAAGCAGGTGCTCGCGATCGAGATCGACATCTGCGCCCGCTGCCATGGACGGCTGCGGGTGATAGCGAGCATCGAAGACTCGGCCGTCATCGCACGGATCCTGGTGCATCGGGATCGGACCTTCGCCACCTGGGCCATAGAAGCCCAACCGCTCCAGACTTCCGTCCTCCAGGCAGCCGCCCGTGGCCGGCAATCACGCATGTTCGAAAGTGCTATGCGCCGTCTTTGGGATAAGCTTGCGCGTCCGAGAACGAGTCGCTACCGACATGAAAAGAGCAATCGCAGCAATTTCGATGGTCGTCTCCCTGACCGTCGGGCCGGTCCCCACGCAGGCGGCCGACACTCCGGCCTCAGTCCCCGGATTCAAGTACGTCCGGACCGTGGGCTCAATTTCCGAGTACACGCTCGAGGGCAACGGTCTTACCGTTCTACTGATGCCGGACCGATCGGCGCCGGTGGTGACATTCATGGTCACTTACATGGTGGGATCCCGGAACGAGGTGACCGGCACCACCGGAGCTACCCACCTGCTCGAGCACCTGATGTTCAAGGGGAGCGACGCCTTCAACGACGGTAAGGGCAACAGTGTCAAGCAGTACCTCGAGACCGTGGGCGGCAACTACAACGCGACCACTTGGCTCGACCGCACCAACTACTATGCGGTCGTCGGCAAAGAGTTCCTCGAAGGCTACGTAGCGATCGAAGCAGACCGCATGCGTAACCTGTGGTTGCGCGAGGAGGACCGGCAGCGCGAGATGACGGTCGTGCGCAACGAGTTCGAGCAGGGCGAGAACGATCCGCACCAGGCGCTGGACGTTGAGATCAACGCCGCGGCGATCACCGCGCACCCGTACCACCACTCCACCATCGGCTGGCGCAGTGACATCGAGAACGTGCCGATCGAGAAGCTGCGCGCGTTCTACGACACCTTTTATTGGCCGAACAATGCCACGGTGTCGGTGATCGGGGACTTCGAGCCGGCGGCGGTTCTGAATCTGATCAAGAAGTACTACGGGCCATTCCCGCGGTCGCCGCGGCCGATCCAGACGATCTACACGGCCGAACCGGAGCAGCAGGGTGAACGGCGTGTCACGCTGCGGCGCGCAGGCGAACTTGGCATCGTCGGGATCGCTTACAAGAGCGTTGCCGGCAGCGACGCGGACTTCCCGGCCCTGAACATGCTCGGGACGATCCTCGGCAGCGGCAAGACGAGCCGCTTCTACAAAGCGCTGACCGACACAAACCTCACGCTCAGCGCCACGGCGAGCGCCGGGTTCTTCCACGACCCGCAACTGTTCCAGGTCTATGCGTTCCTTGCGCCGGGCGTGGAACACTCGCAGGTGGAGAAGGTGGTGCTCGAGGAGATCGAGCGCATCAAGAAGGACGGGGTGACCGATGCCGAGGTCGCGACCGCGCTCGGCAAGTACAAGGCCGCGACGGCCTACGGCAGGGATGGCACGTTTTCTATTGCCGGCAACCTGAACGAGTCGATCGCCGCAGGCGACTGGACTCTGTACTACACCGTGGACGACGCCACGGCGAAAGTGACGGCCGCCGACATCAAGCGGGTCGCGAACAAGTACCTGGACGTGAAGAAGAGCACGACCGGCTGGTTCATACCTGTGCCGCCCGAAGCAGCGGGTGCAGCGAAATGAACGAACGGCCCACCGTGCGAGTTGCCCAAATGAGATTCTTTCCTGCTTTCATTGCTTGCGTCACGGTCCTGCTGGCCTCCCCTGGCGCCCGCGCTTCCGTAGCGAATGACGCGGTCCGTACCGACGTCGGCGGCATCGACGTGGTTGCGCTTCGCACCAGTGTGCAGGACGTCGTGAACGTCGTGGGCTCGCTTCCCGCTGGCGACGACCGCAGCCCGACCGGCGACGTCATGCTGGCCACACTGACCGGCGCGATGCTCGACAAGGGCACCACGGCACAGGACAAGTTCGCCATTGCCCAGAGACTGGGCGGGGTCGGGGCTACGCTTTCCTTCTCCGTGGAGACCAATACGCTGGAGATCCGCGGCCGCTGCCTGCGGAAAGACCTGCCGATGCTGATTGACCTGATGGCCGAGCAGCTGCGCATTCCCGCGTTCTCGGAACAGGAGTTCGAGAAACTCAAGGTGCAGCTGGAGGGCGCCATCCGGCAGCAGCAGCAGGACACGGTCTTCCGGGCCGGCGACGCGTTCTCGCGCGCCATCTATCCGGTCGGGCACCCCAATCGCCAGCCCACAGCCGAGCAGATGCTCGCCGACATGGGCAATACGACGATCGCCGAGGTCAGGCAGTTCCACGAAAAGTACTATGGGCCGACCGGCATGCGGCTCGTCATCGTTGGCGACGTGGACCCAGTCGCGGCCCAGGCGGAAGTGCGCAAGGCATTTTCGGGATGGACCGGTGGCTCGCTGCCGCCCGCCGCGATGTCGGCGGATGCAGCTGCCGAGGCCCGGACCGAGACAATATTCATGGCCGACAAGACCAGCGTCAGCGTCGTGCTCGGGCAAGCCACGAGACTCAGGTTCTCGGATCCGGACTCGCTGGCGCTGCGCCTCGGCACGCGGATCTTCGGCTCCGGGTTCGCCGGGCGCCTGATGGCGAACGTGCGTGACAAGGAAGGGCTCACCTACGGCATCGGCGCCTTTCTGTCCGGCGATTCATTCACCGACGGCGACTGGCGCATCCAGGCGGCCTTCGCACCGGCATTGCTCGACAAGGGGTTGGCCTCGACACGACGGCAGCTCGACGCCTGGCACGCCGAAGGCGTCACAGACGCAGAGCTGGCGCGCGCCAAGAGCGAGCTTGCCGGCACCTACCAGGTCGGGCTCGCCACGAGTGCCGGCATGGCCGGGACAATCCTGGCGATGCTGAACCGCGGCATGCCGCTCGAGTTCGTCAATGAATACCCGGCACGCGTGAAGGCGATCACGCGGGCCGAGGTCAACGGCGCGATCAGGAAACACCTGGATCCGGCGACGATGACGCTGGTGAAGGCTGGGACGGTCGGGACGGCCGGAGCACCGGCCGCCAAGGCGACGCCCCCCGCTTCTGAGTAGCAGCATGATTTGAAATCTAACCTTGGGAGGCTGGAAGTCGTACGAGATGGTGTCCTTCGCTACGCGCACTTGGCGCCGGAGCACTTGTCAGCGGCAACGCGGCGGATCGAACGGGTTTGGGGGGGTCGTAGACAGTGACTCTACGATTTCCCTACGCCAGAAAGAACAAAGGCCTACGGGTTAGCGTAAGCCTTTGATATCACTGGCGCGCCCGGAGAGATTCGAACTCCCGACCTTCTGGTTCGTAGCCAGACACTCTATCCAACTGAGCTACGGGCGCGTATTCGGACAAATCCAAAGTCTACTGGCGGAGAGAGAGGGATTCGAACCCTCGAAGGGCTTTTGACCCTTACGCCCTTAGCAGGGGCGCGCCTTCGACCACTCGGCCATCTCTCCGTTATGCAGAGAGCCGCGAAGGATAGCGATCCGGCGCCGCCGCGTAAAGCGGGAGCCGCTGGAAACGTCGCTTTTCGGGGCCAGACCCGGGTCCAACCGGGTCAGAAAGTCACGGGAACGTGCCCTCGCCATTGGCGCCCTTGGCCGGGCGCGAGGTTCCATCCTGCTCTTCGCGCTTGATGCGCTCGAAGATCTCTTCACGGTGCACGGCAACGTCGCGCGGCGCGTTCACGCCGATCCGCACCTGGTTGCCCTTGACGCCCAGTACCGTGACGGTCACGTCGTCCCCGATCATCACCGTCTCGCCCACCCGCCTGGTGAGAATTAACATCCTGTGCTCCTGGCCAGCGCGGCCGAATCATTCACTGCCGTGCCGCCCACTCCGGGCCGGACGGCTCCTGGCAATTCAATCATCGGGATCTTTTCTTCCTCGTCCCGAGTGACCGCTTGCGACCCCGCGAAATGTCCGGACATCCTGGCCGACATCCGCAGTATCGCACCATACGCCCAGACGAAAAAAAAGTCAGCCGTGCCGGGACCCTTAGATCCGTTCTGCCACCAGCGTCTCGCGCATCTGGTCCACCCGGACCACTGGTCAGGATCCAGCCCGCTCACGGACCCACGCTTCGACGCTCTGCATGGCCGCCGGCAGCTGCGCCGCCTGCGTGCCGCCCGCCTGCGCGAGATCCGGACGTCCACCGCCGCGTCCGCCGACCTGCTGTGCGACGAAATTCACGAGCTCGCCCGCCTTCACCTTGCTCGTTGCGTCCGCCGTGACCCCCGCGATCAGCGTCACCTTGCCATCGGCATCGGCGGAACCAAGCACGATCACGGCCGAACCGAGCCGGCTCTTCAACTGGTCGACGGCATTGCGCAGAGCCGCAGCATCGGCGCCTTCGATGATGGTTGCGACCACCTTGAGGGCGCCTACCGTGGCCGCCTCGGCCGCCACGTCGCGGCCCTGGCCACTGGCGAGCTTGTCCTTGAGCTGCGCGACTTCCTTCTCGAGGCGACGGCTGCGCTCGAGCAACTGGCGCACCTTCTCCTCGACGTCGTCGCGCGAACCGCGCACGAGTCCCGCCACGTCGCGCAGCCGATGCTCGGTCTGCAGCACGTGATCGAATGCGCCCTGGCCGGTGACGGCCTCGATGCGACGCACGCCCGCCGCGACGCCGCCCTCGCTCACGATCTTGCACAGGCCGATGTCGCCGGCGCGACCGACGTGCGTGCCGCCGCACAGCTCGGTCGAGAAATCGCCGATGCGCAGCACCCGGACTTCGTCGTCGTACTTCTCGCCGAACAGTGCCATCGCGCCAGCCGCGACGGCGTCATCGAACTTCATCAGCCGTGTTTCGGCCACGGCATTGGCGCGGATCTCGGCATTGACGAGCCGCTCGATCTCGGCAAGCTCATCCGGCGTGACCGCCGAATAATGCGCGAAGTCGAAGCGCAGTCGATCCGGCGCCACGAGCGAGCCCTTCTGCGTGACGTGGGTACCCAGCACCTGGCGCAGCGCCGCGTGCAGCAAGTGCGTCGCGGAGTGATTGAGTCGCGTGGCCTGCCGCTGCGCGTGATCGACGACGGCCTCGACCGTGTCGCCGACGCGGAACGCGCCGGCCTCCACGGTACCAACGTGCACGTGGGACTTGCCGAGCTTGCGCGTGTCGGCCACGATGAACCGTGCATCCCCGGCCGCGAGCACGCCGCGATCGCCGACCTGGCCACCGCTCTCGGCGTAGAACGGTGTCGCGTCGAGGACCACTTGGCCCTCCTCACCTGCGCTCAGTGCCTGCACCGGTTCCTGGCCGCGGAAAAGTGCCACGATGCGGCCGCTGCTGCGCTCGTGCTCGTAGCCGGTGAAGGCGGTCTGACCCTCGATCGTGACGCCGGCGCGCAGGTCGACCCCGAACTTGCTCGCCGCCCGCGCCCGGGTCCGCTGCTCTTCCATCGCCGCCTCGAATCCGGCCTCGTCGATCGTGAGGCCACGCTCGCGCGCGATGTCGTTCGTCAGGTCCACCGGGAAACCGAAAGTGTCGTACAGGCGGAAGACCGTCTCGCCTGGAATCTGCTGGCCTGACAGCTTGCCGATCGCGCCGTCGAGCAGCGCCATGCCCTGCGCGAGCGTCTCGGCGAAGCGCTCTTCTTCCTGCTTCAGCACGCGCTCGATATGCGTGCGCTGCGCGCGCAACTCGGGATAGGCGTCGCCCATTTCCTGGTCGAGCGTGGCCACGATCCTGTGGAAGAACGGCCCGCGCTGGCCGAGCATGAAGCCGTGGCGGATCGCGCGGCGGATGATCCGGCGCAGCACGTAGCCGCGACCCTCGTTCGAAGGCAGCACGCCGTCGGCAATCAGGAACGAGCTTGCGCGAATGTGGTCGGCGATCACGCGCAGCGACGTCAACTGGCGATCGGCGGTGCCCGTCACCTCGGCGGCCGACACGATCAGCTGCTGGAACAGGTCGATCTCGTAATTGCTGTGCACGCCCTGCATGACGGCGGCGATGCGCTCGAGGCCCATGCCCGTGTCGACCGAGGGCTTCGGCAACGGCGTCATCGTGCCGTCGGCCGAACGGTCGTACTGCATGAACACGAGGTTCCAGATCTCGACGTAACGGTCGCCGTCCTCGTTGGGCGAGCCCGGCGGTCCGCCTTCGATGCCGGGGCCGTGGTCGTAGAAGATCTCGGTGCAGGGCCCGCACGGTCCCGTGTCGCCCATGGCCCAGAAGTTCGACTTCATGCCCATCCGCGTGAAGCGCGCGGGATCGACGCCGATTTCCTTGAGCCAGATCTCGGCCGCGCCGTCGTCCTCCTCGTAGACCGTCACCCACAGCCGCGCGGGCGGAATGCCGAGCGTGCCGGTGATGAAGTCCCACGCGTAGCGGATCGCCTCGCGCTTGAAGTAGTCGCCGAAGCTGAAGTTGCCGAGCATCTCGAAGAACGTGTGATGGCGGGCCGTGTAGCCGACGTTCTCGAGGTCGTTGTGCTTGCCGCCGGCGCGCACGCAGCGCTGCGAACTCGCCGCACGAGAGTAGTTGCGGCTCTCCTTGCCGAGGAACACGTCCTTGAACTGCACCATGCCCGCGTTGGTGAAGAGCAGCGTCGGGTCGTTGCCCGGCACCAGTGAACTCGAGGGCACGACGGCGTGGCCGTGGCCCTTGAAGAATTCGAGGAACGCGGTCCGCAGCTCCGCGCTGCTCATTCGGCGGGTCGGTGGTTGCATGTTGGTCATGATTCGATGTCTTCGCCGGGACCGAGCGCGGCCCGGACCTGCTCTGCGGAAAAGCCGCGATACTGCAGGAAGCGCGCCTGTCTTGCACGCTCGCGATAGTCGCCGGGTGGCGACAGGCCGAAGCGCCTGCGCCGTGTCTCGCGGGCGATGCGCGCCCAGTCTTCGGCGGCGGCCGCCAGGCCTTCCTCGATGTCGCCGTCTGCGACACCGCGCTCGCGCAGCTCCACGCGGATGCGCACGGGACCGTGCCCCCGTCCCGCGTGCTGGCGGATGAACTGTTCTACGAAGCGGGTCTCGCTCAGCAGCCGCTGCGCGGCGAGCCCCTCGACGACGGTCGTGACGACCGCGGCCGGGTAGCCGCGCCGCAGCAGGCGCTGGGCGAGCTCGTTGCGCGCGAAATCGCGGCCGGCGAGCAGCGCGAGCGCAGCGGTGCGGACCGTGCGCTCGTCTGCCTCGCCGGCTGCAGCGTCAGGCTTCCTCGGCTGCCTCACCCTTGGCTGCCTCGCCCTTGCGCGCGGGCATCAGCTTCGCCCGGATCACGTTCTCGATCTCGCGGGCCGTCTCCGGGTGCTGCTGCAGGTAGTTGCGGACGTTGTCCTTGCCCTGGCCGATGCGCTCGCCCTTGTACGCGTACCACGAGCCCGACTTCTCGATCAGGTTGTGCGCCACGCCGAGTTCGATGATCTCACCCTCGCGCGAGATGCCCTGGCCGTAGAGGATCTCGAACTCCGCCTCGCGGAACGGCGGTGCGACCTTGTTCTTGACGACCTTGACGCGGGTCTGGTTGCCCACGACCTCATCGCCCACCTTGATCGCGCCGATGCGGCGGATGTCGAGGCGCACCGAGGCGTAGAACTTGAGCGCGTTGCCACCGGTGGTGGTTTCCGGGTTGCCGAACATCACGCCGATCTTCATGCGGATCTGGTTGATGAACACGACGATCGTGTTCGAGCGCTTGATGTTGCCGGTAAGCTTGCGCAGCGCCTGCGACATCAGCCGCGCCTGCAGGCCCATCTGCATCTCGCCCATCTCGCCCTCGATCTCGGCCTTCGGCGTCAGGGCGGCCACCGAGTCGACGACGACGATGTCCACCGCGCCCGAGCGCACCAGCATGTCGGTGATCTCGAGCGCCTGCTCGCCGTTGTCCGGCTGCGAAACCAGCAGCTCGGTCACGTTGACGCCCAGCTTTTCCGCGTAGGCGGGGTCGAGCGCGTGCTCGGCATCGACGAACGCGGCCGTGCCGCCCTGGCGCTGCACTTCGGCGACGGCCGTCAGTGCGAGCGTGGTCTTGCCCGACGACTCGGGACCGTAGATCTCGACGACGCGGCCCTTCGGCAGGCCGCCGACGCCGAGCGCGATGTCGAGGCCGAGTGAGCCTGTCGAGACGGTCTCGACGTCGTACGTGGCGCTCGCGTCGCCGAGGCGCATGACCGAGCCCTTGCCGAACTGTTTCTCGATCTGGCCCAAGGCGGCGACGAGCGCCTTCTTGCGATTTTCTTCGGTTGCCATTGCTTTGCTCGTGGAGCCCCTGGGGCTCGGTCGGGGGTGAGTGGAATCCGGGGAGGGGCGCATTATTCCATAGGGGGCGCGCCCACGCCGGGTGAAAAATTGAGCTGAATCAGCAGTTTCTCGCGGGCCGGGCTCATGGCGTGAGCCAGGCCGCGTGAGCGACTGTCAGCCTGGGAACTTCCACTCCGCGAGCACGGTGTACACCGACCCGTGCGCGCCGGACGTCGACTCGACCAGCACGAACTCCGTCGCCGGCCAGATCAGCGGATCAGGCGCTGGAAACTCGGGCGGCGGCCGCACCCGCCGTGCCAGTGTCAGGTGCGGCCGATACGTGCGTTGCTCCGTTGCGAAACCGCGCTGATCGAGTTCGCCGCGCAGCGCGGCCACCAACCGCTCGAGCGCGGGCGGCGTTTGTCGTGCCGTCAGGCACACGACGCCGGCGCGGCGCCAATACTCGACCGTATCGAGTGTCAGCTCGAACGGCTCGGCTCGCACCGCAGCCGCTGCCTCATGCGCGTCGGGCAGCCTCGTCGCCGGGACGGCGCCGAGAAATACGAGCGTCACGTGCCACTGCTGCGGCTCTTGCAGCCGACCGGGAGCCAGTGCTGCGATGGGTCGGGCCGTCCGCATCATCTGCTCACGCAGCCTGGAATCCGGCCAGAGCGCGAAAAACAACCGTCTCGAATCTGCACCACCGCGCTCCGTCGGCGCGCCCTGCGGCCGGCTCATGGTTCGAGCACGCCTCGCAGCGCGCGCTCCACGGCCTGCCGCCTCACCGCGTCCCGGTCGCCGGGGAAGCGCTCGAGTGCGGTCCGGACCAGGGTCCCCTGCGCGTCGCGCCATCCCCAGGCGAACCAGACGGTGCCGACCGGCTTGTCCGGCGTGCCACCGTCCGGTCCGGCGACCCCGCTGACTGCGATGGCGATGTCGCCCCCGAATCGCTGGAGCGCCCCCGCCGCCATTTCGCGGACGACCGCCTCGCTGACCGCCCCCGCCTCGGCCAGCGTTTGCGGATTCACGCCGAGCAAACCGGCCTTGAGCGCGTTGTCGTAGACGACGGCGCCACCGAGGAACCAGCGCGAACTGCCCGGCAAGTCGGTACAGACCTTGGCAATCCAGCCGCCGGTGCACGATTCCGCGGTCACCAGCCGCCGGCCTGTCGCCAGCAGGGACCCTGCCAGCCGGGGTAGCAGCGCATCTATAAGGGGCTCGGCAGGTCTTTCCATGAGCGGATTCTAGCCACCTCTGGACAGCGGCAGGGCGGTGGCCTACCGTGCCGGTCCCGGTTCAACCCAAAGGCAGGTTTTTATGAAGTTTGGCCCGCTGGCAGTCGCCCTGGTCGTGACTGCGTTCCCCGCCGTGTCCATGGCCCAGGACGCCGGTCTCGCGACCGACGAGCAGATCCTGCTCAAGCAAGTCATGACCGATCGCAAGGCCGTTTTTGCGAAGAATCTCGGCCTCACCGAAGCCGAGAGCGCGGCCTTCTGGCCGATCTACGACGCGTACGAGGCCAAGGTGAAGCCACTCAACGACCGTTTCCTCGCCAACGTGAACAAGTTCGCCGAGAACTACGACACGCTGAGCGATACCGATGCCGCCGCGATCCTCAAGGAGAAGATGGCCATCGAGAAGGAGCGCGAGGCACTCAAGCAAACCTACACGCGCAAGGTCGCGAAGGCGCTGCCGGCCAACAAGGCGCTGCGTTATGCGCAGCTCGAGACGCGCATCGACCAGATGGTCCGGCGCGACGTCTACGGCCTGATTCCGCTGGCCAAGTAAAGCAATCGCATCCACAAGGAAAGAACGATGAAGAGGATCCTGATCACCCTGGCCGGCCTGGCCGCCTTCGGCGCCACCGTGCCTTCGATCGCCCAGACGACCAACGCCAAGGACGACGTCGAACTGCTCATCAGCCAGATCCAGACCGACAAGCGGGCGATCGTGCTGCGCACGCTCGATCTGAACGATGCGCAGGTCGCGAAGTTCACGCCGATCTACGACGCCTACCAGGCAGAAATGAAGGTCCTGATGGAGCGCAGCGGCGCCATGCTCGACAAGTTCGCCGCGAACTTCGGCTCGATGACCGACGACGCCGCCAGGGAGATTCTCAAGGAGGCGCTCAAGCTCCGCGACGACCGCAACGCCACCATGCGCAAGTACGCGAAGAAGCTCGAACGCGAACTGCCGGCCGTCAAGGTCCTGCAATGGGTGCAGATCGAGAACAAGCTCAATACGCTGCTCGACGTGCAGGCGGCTTCGGTGATTCCGATCGCACAGTGAGGCAATGCAGATGCTGAACATCAGACTCAGACTGGCAGCGGCCGGCGTGGCCGCATTGCTCGCCGCCGGTTGCGCGAGCGGACCGGACGTACGCACCGAGTTTGACCCGGCCGCGGATTTCGGCCGGTTTCGCACCTTTGGCTTCGTGGCACAGGCGGGCACGGACATGGCCGATGCCCGGTCGCTGACGACGACGATGCTGCAGAATGCCGCGACCCGCGAGATGCAGGCGCGCGGCTACGTGCTCGCCGAGAACCCCGACCTGCTGATCAACTTCCGGGGACGACTCGAGGAACGTGTCGACATCGAGTCCCGGCCGGCGCCTTCAATGGGTCCCAACTGGGGATACCGCGGCTGGCCCGGCTCGACCTGGGGCGGCACCGAGGTGACGACGCGGCGCACCAACGTCGGCACGCTGGTGATGGACATCGTGGACCGCGAGAAGCGGCAGGCCGTCTTCCAGGGCACGCTGCAAACGAACGTGTCCAACGAGATGCTGCGTAACCGCGAGCAGACGATCAACACCGCGGTCACGCAGATCTTCGCGAAGTTCCCGTTCGTCGCCGGACGGTCGGAGCAGGTCGCGCCGGGCCAGATCAAGAACTGATCCTGGAGCCGGCGGAGGCGCTCAACGACTTGCAGGACACGAGCATGCGAAGCTCACTGATCACCTTTGCGGGCGTCGCAGCTATTGCGCTCGGCGGCTGTGCCAGCGGCCCGGAGATCCGGGCCGATTACGACCGGTCCGCGGACTTCGGCAAGTACCGTACCTATGGCTTCGTCGCACAGGCAGGCACGGACTCGGGCGACTTCAGGTCACTCTCGACGCAAATGTTGCAGAGCGCGGCCGCGCGCGAAATGGAAGCGCGCGGCTACCAGCGCGCCGATGATCCCGACCTGGTGATCAACTTCAAGGGCAAGCTCGAGGAGAAGACCGAGATCGAGTCCACGCCCGCGCCGTATTACGGACCGGGCTGGGGCTACGGCGGCTGGGGCGGCGCGTACTGGGGCGGTTATGGCGGCGGCACCCAGGTCACCACGCGCCGCTACAACGTCGGCACCCTGGTGATCGACGTCGTGGACCGCGAGAAGCGCCAGGCGGTCTACCAGGGCGGTATCGAGGGCGTCGTGACGAAGGAAATGCTGCAGAACCGAGAGGCAGCGATCTCCGGAGCCGTCCAGCAGATCTTCTCGAAGTATCCTTTCGTTGCCGGGCAGTCGGCGGCGGTCACGCCGGCCGGCACTCGGAAGTAACGGCGCGCCACGCCCGAATCAGGGCCTCCGCCGCACGACCGATTTCGTCGTCCGTCGTGCGGCGACCGAGCGTGAGCCTGACCGACCCGAGCGCGCCCTCGGGTTCGATTCCCATTGCGAGAATGACACTCGACGCCTGCGACGTCCCCGCGTGGCACGCTGAACCCGTCGCAGCCGCGACGTCCGGTGCAGAGGCCAGGACCGCGCCACCCGTGACACGGGGGAAACGGACGTTGAGCGTGTTCGGCAGCCTCAGCGTTCGATGACCGTTGAGTTCGATGCCGGGCACGCCGGCTTGCAGCTGATCCCAGAGCGAGTCCCGTCGGCGACGCAGTTCTGCAGCCACGGGTTCGAGGTCGCGTACGGCCACTTCGCAGGCGACACCCAGGCCGACGATCGAAGCGACGTTCTCGGTCCCCGGACGGATACCGCGCTCGTGCCCGGCCCCACGGATGAACGGCACGAGCGGCGTGCCCCGCTTGACGAACAGCGCGCCGACTCCCTTGGGCGCGTACAGCTTGTGCCCGGCAATCGACAGCAGGTCGACGCCCAGCGTCCGCACGTCGAGGTGAACTTTGCCCACCGACTGCGCGGCGTCGGTGTGGACCAATGCACCGCAGGCGCGCGCCACGGCGGCAATCTCATCGACAGGCTGCAGCACCCCAGTCTCGTTGTTCGAGTGCATCACCGAAACGAGCACTGTGCCGTCGCTGATCGCCGCGCGGGCGTCAGCCACGCGCATGCGACCGTCCGCATCGACTGCGATGCGTGTCACCGACCAGCCATGGTTCTCCAGCCAGTCGCAGGGGCCCGCAGTTGCGGGATGCTCGATCACCGAGGTGACGATGTGACGCCGCTCGGCGCGGGCCTCCGCCACGCCCCGGATGGCCAGGTTGTTCGCCTCCGTGCCGCCGCCGGTGAAGATCACCTCGTCAGCGTCGCAGCCCAGCAGCGCCGCAACCTGGCCGCGCGCTCGTGCAACGGCCTCCCGCGCGCGCTGGCCGTAGACGTGATCGCTCGACGGATTGCCGAAGTGCTCGCGCAGGTACGGCAACATCGCGTCGACGACCTCCGGCAGCACCGGCGTCGTCGCATTGTAATCGAGATAGACGGGCTGGCCGGTTGTCATGACTCAGAACACCAGGGTCCGGTCGGCCCAGATCGACCAGTCTGCGAGTTGCTCGAGGGTACCGCGGCGCGCGTCCTGCACGAGCTCGGTTTCGGCAATGCCGCGCGCATCCATGCAGGTGCCGCAGACTCCGATCTCGGCGCCGTGCCGCGCGGGAGCCCGCAGCATCAATTCGACGCTGTAGTAGCCCTGCGGCACTTTCTGGTTGGCCTTGGCACAACTCGCCGCATCACCCATCAGGAAAATCTTCACCTGCTGGTCCGCTCGTTTCGCGACAGCCCCGGCCAGGCGCAGCCCGTTGTAGGCGCGCTCGCTGCCATACGGCGCGTCGTTGAGGATGAAAAGTATCTTCGCCATCGTTCACTCTCCCGAATGTTCGTGGATGCGCCACGCGTCCGTCCCGCCGCACAGCGACCGGACCTCCTTGAGTCCCCGGTCACGCAACTCCTGCGCGCCGCGCTCCGATCGACCACCGCCCTTGCCACAGACGGTAACGACCAGTAGATCGCGCGGCACCTCGGTCCAGCGCGAACCGATCTGATCGAGCGGGATGTTCACCGCACCGGCAACGTGGTCCAGCGCGAACTCCGCCGGTGAGCGCACATCGATGATGAAAACGCGGCTTCGCTGCGCAGCCTCCTTCAGTTCCGCCGATCCGATGCACGGCCGCGCCGGGACCTGGCTCGAGGCCACGGTCGTGCGACGCAGCGTTTCCGTCATCCGGAACGCGACGACCACGCCGGATCCGAAGGTCAGGCACGCGATCACCCACATCGCCGCCGGCAGGCCAAATGCATCGGCGGTCACGCCGGCCAGCACCGCCCCCACCGCATAGCCCAGGTCCCGCCAAAGCCGGTAGACGCCGACCGACGATGCCCGCCACGACGGATGCGCGACATCGCCGATGGCGGCGAGCAGCGTCGGGTAGACCATCGCCGTGCCGACGCCGAGCAGCACGCTGCCGAGCACGAATCCGCCGAAGCCGCGCGCCAGGATGATGGCCGCGATGCCGACGGCCTGCACCCACATGCCGGCGGCGATCAGCCACTTGCGCCCGACGCGATCGGACCATGCGCCGGTCACGAGCTGGCTGGCGCCCCAGGTCGCCGGATAGATCGCCGCCAGCACTCCGACCTGCTCGAGGCTCATGTCGGCCGCGAGAAAGAACAATGGGAACAGGCCCCAGGCCATGCCGTCGTTCAGGTTGTTGACCAGGCCCGCCTGGCTGACGCTCGAGAGGTTGCGATCGGTCAGCGTGGTGCGCCAGAAGACTTCGCGCTGGGTTGGTGCATCCGCGGCGGATGCCGCTCCGTGCTGGCGTGCCTCCTCCGCGACATGGTCCCGCGTCTCGCGCACGAGCAGCGTGGAGAGCGCCAGGCCGATCGCGACGAACGCCACGCCGAGGTAGAACGGTTCGGGACGCAAACCGTAGCGCGCAGCCACGTAGCCGGTCGCGAGCGCGCTGCCGGCGACCGCGAAATAGCCCGCGAACTCGTTGAGGCCCATCGCGAGGCCGCGATCCTTCGCGCCGGCCAGGTCGATCTTCATGATAACGGTCGTCGACCACGTGAGCCCCTGGCTCACCCCCAGCAGCGCGTTGGCCGCGAGGATCCAGGACCAGGTCGGTGCCCACATCAACATGAACGGCACGGGCACCGCGACGAGCCAGCCGGCGACGAGCACGTGCTTGCGCCCGAAGCGGTCGGAGAGCCGGCCGGCGAGGTAATTCGTGAACGCCTTGGTGACGCCGAAGACGACGATGAACGAGAGGATCGCGGTCTTCGCTGCCAGCGCGAATTCCTGCTCCGCGATCGGCGGCAGGATGGCGCGTTCCATGCCGACCATTGCGCCGACGAAGGCGTTGACGACGACCAGCAGTGAAAACTGCGCGAGGTTCTCCCGCAGGCCAAGGCGGACCGGATTCATCGCGCGGCCCGCGCGCGCGGCCGGGCCGGCGTCCGCGCCGCCGCGGTCTCCACGCGCCAGCCGCGCGCACGCCAGTCCGGCACGCCCTGCTCCATCCGGTACGCCGTGTAGCCCCTGGACCGCAGCAATTCCACTGCTTCGGCGGCCAGCACGCAGTAGGGGCCGCGGCAGTACGCCACGACGTCGCGATCGCGCGGCAGGTGACGCAACTGCGCCTCGAGTTCAGCGACCGGTACCGACAGCGCACCCGGAATGTGCCCGGCCGCATATTCCTCGGCCGGCCGCACGTCGAGGACCGTGACCTCGCCCGACTTCACCCGTCGCAGCAGGTCCTCACCCTGGACGCCCTCGAGCGTGCCCGACGACTCGAAGAACCCTCGTGTTGCGCGCTCGATCTCGGCCAGCCGGGACTCGGCCAGTCGCCGCAGCGAAAGCAGGAAGCGGTCGACCTCCTGGTCGGCAAGCCGGTACTCGACGTACAGGCCGTGCTTGCGGGCTTCGACCAGGTGCGCTCCGCGCAGTATCTGCAGATGACGCGATGCGTTGGCGATCGAAACCGACGCCTGCGCCGCGAGTGCGTCCACGGTGCGGGGGCCCTGGGCCAGCAACTCAAGCAGCTCGAGTCGCTTGGGCGCCGCGACGGCTTTGCCGAGGCGGGCAACCTGCTCATAGATGCCGTCCTTGAAGCGGCGGGTGCGCGTGGCCATGAGGCTAAGTATTCAACGATTCGCTTGAATATGCAACTGATGGCCTGGCCGCAGTTGCGTCTCGATGGCTGCACCAGCCAGTGACACGGACTGGTCACGAGGTTCCGCTATCGTCATCGTCCAATGAGTCCGATTTCCGTATTCGCGTGCACTGGCTGTGCCGGTCGAGTGCTGCGCGTCTTGTTCGGCAGCGAGTCCCTGCCGGTCCTTCCGTTCGTCCCTCCCGATGCGCCCGACTGGCGGTCCGCGGACGCTTCCGTCCTCCTGGCACGGCAAGGCGGGCGCTTCTCTCTGGAAGACGGAGGTGCCCGGGTCCTGTCCGGAGCCGCGACCACGCGGCCGTACGCCATCGAGATCGACACCGGAAGCGCCGAGGTCTTCGGCTTCGGCGCCGCCACGGGCGGTGCGGATCGGAACGACTCGCGGTTTCGGATCATGACGCGCGACACGCTGTTTTTCGGCATCGCGGGCGCGAGCTACACCGCGCTGCCCTTCTTCATCGCGCGAGAAGGGCCGCGCGCAATTGGGGTGCTCGTGGCCACGACATTTCCGCTGGACGTCGTCGTGGCGGATGGCAAGGTGTCGCTCGTGGCCGCGTGCGACACGGAAGGCAGCCCGGTCGACTTGATCGTCTTCCGCGGCTCGATCGTCGAAATCGTCGGCGACCTTGCGTCACTCGTCGGCCGCAGTTTCCTGCCGCCCGTCTGGGCACTCGGCTTCCACCAGTCGCGCTGGTCCTATCGGGCGAGCGAAGCGGTGCTGGACATCGCGCGCCGTTTCCGGGCGCTCGAGCTGCCTGCCGACGTGATCCACCTGGACATCCACTATATGGATCGCTACCGGGTGTTCACGTTCAGCCCGGAGCGCTTTCCGCGACCGGCGCAGATGCACGACGAGTTGCGCTCACTCGGCTTTCGCACGCTGGCGATCGTCGATCCGGGCGTCAGCACGGTACGGAATCCGGTCTACGAGACGCTGCGGGCGGGCGACATGCTGCTCGAACGCCAGAGCGGCAAGCCCTATGAAGGCAAGGTCTGGCCGGGCGCCACGGTATTTCCCGACTTCACGCTCGAGCGCACGCGGCAGTGCTGGGGCCGGTTCCACGAGCCGCTGATCACGGCGGGTGTCGCCGGCTTCTGGAACGACATGAACGATCCAGTGCTGCGGATGGGCGAAGCCTACGATCCGCTCGCCGAGGACGTGCATCATCACGGCGTTCCGCATCGACGCGTGCGCAACCTCTACGCGAATGGCATGGCCGAAGCGACGGTCTCGGGCCTGCAGTCGCTGCGTCCCGGCAAGCGCCCCTTCGTGTTGTCACGCTCGGGCTTCCTCGGCATCCAGCGACATGCAGCGGTGTGGACCGGCGACAACCACTCGTCCTGGGAGCACCTGCGGGAGAACCTCCACATGGTGCTCAACCTCGGACTGTGCGGGCTGCCGATCACCGGAGCGGACGTCGGCGGATTCGGGCGTGGGCCCGGCAAGTACGGTGCGATCAAGCCCTGGCGCCCCTCGGCGGAATTGTTCGTCCGGTGGATGGAACTCGGGGCGCTGATGCCATTCTTCCGCGTCCACTGCACGCTTTACGCACCACGCCAGGAGCCGTGGAGCTTCGGTCGCCGCGCGCTCGAACTCTGCCGCCGCGTGTTGCGTCGGCGCTATCGCCTGCTGCCTCTGCTTTACCGACTGGCGCTCGAGGCGCACAACGACGGGCTGCCGATCGTCCGCCCGCTGTTCATGCACTTCGACGTGCCCCGCGGACGGGGCGCCGGACAGTTCCTGCTCGGCGACGGCGTGCTGGCGGCACCCGTGCTGCACAAGGGCGCGACGCAGCGCGAGGTGTGGCTGCCGGAGGGCTCCTGGGTGGACTGGAACTCGGGCGAAGCTCACGACGGCAGACGAAGTGTTACGGTCAACGCGCCGCCCGGGATCACGCCGCTGTTCGTCCGTGCGGGACGGGCTCTGTTCCTCGCCGAGACCGGCCGGAACGCTGAAGACACGCTGCGCGCTCCGCTTGCGCTCGAAGTGCATCCACCACCCCGCGGCAGCGTCGGCCGAGGGTCGCTGTTTCTCGACGACGGCGAGTCCGCGTCCGGGGGGCGATTCATCCTTGACGTGTCGGTCGAGCGTTTCGACGGGCGCCTGCGCGTCGCGTTCGATTGCAAGGCGGACCGCTTCGTGCCGGTGCAGCACGATCTCGAACTGCGCGTGCCGCTCGGCTACACGTCGGCAACGGTGGACGGTGACCGGCAGGTTCTCGAGATCCGCGATCTCGCCCGCGAGGATCGGACAGCGGTCATGCTCGCGGTGCGCATTCCGCTCGATGCACGTGCAGTGATTCTGGAGTAGAGCCTTGCAACAATCCGGTCACAATCCATGCGTATATTGGGAAGGTTTTCCTGAATCGATCGACATCGCCATGAATCGCCTGCTGGAACGCACGCTGGCCGCCACGCGGGATCTCCGTGATCGCGCCCTCCAGTTCGAGGCCGAGCACGTCCGCGAGCTGGAAGCGGTCGAACCACGGTTCCACGAGAGCGCGCGCAACCTGCTGCACTACCTCAGCGTACGCCAGCAGGATATCCGCCCCCTCCAGCGCGACCTGCATTCGCTGGGCCTGTCGTCGCTCGGGGTGCTCGAGCCGCACGTGCTCGCCAGCCTGAACGCAGTCATCGCCAACCTGGAGCGACTGGCCGGCAAGGAAGACGCCGAGCCTCCGCATCCGCCTGTCGATCTGCGCACCGGTCCGCTGTTACTGCGCGATCACGCAAGACTTCTGCTCGGTCCGACCCGCCGCCTCCGCTCGGTCCGCATCATGGTCACGATGCCGTCGGAGGCTGCGACCGACGAACAGCTGCTCGTCGACCTGCTGCGGGCGGGCATGGACGTGATGCGCATCAACTGCGCGCACGACGATCCGGCGACCTGGCTCCGCATGGTCGAGAACCTCCGCAAGGCCGAGCGTGTGGTCGGCCGCAGGTGCAGGATCCAGGCGGACCTGGCCGGCCCGAAGTTGCGCACCGGCGCAGTCGCTCCAGTTGGGCATTTCCTGCGCATCAAGCCGGGCCGCGACGTCATGGGACGCGTGCAATCGCCGGCAACTGTCTGGCTGACACCCCGCGAGTCAACCGAGGCGGCGCCGGCGGGGCTCAAGGCCTTGCCCCTTCCAGCCGAGCTGCTCGAGCAGGTCAACATTGGTGACGAACTGTATCTTGCGGACTTGCGTGACAAGGAGCGCCGCCTGACGATCATCGGGCAGCAGGGCGCAGCGTGGCTCGCGGAAGCGGCGAAGACGATCTACGTCGCGCAGGGCGCCCGCTGCGTTCTCGTGCGTGACGGTACGCCCATCGCTGAGGCGACGGTCGGGGATCTGCCGGGGGTCGTCCTGCCGATTCCACTGCAGGTCGGCGCCACGCTGGTGCTCACGCGCGAACTGGTCCCTGGGTCCGCTGCCGTGGTGGATCCGTCCGGCAGCGCGGTCCGGCCCGCGCACATTCACTGCACGCTACCTGCTGCCTTCGAACGGGTCCAGGTCGGTGATCGTGTCTGGCTCGATGACGGCAAGATCGGCGGAGTCGTCGTCGCGAACGATCACACGGAGATCCACGTCAACGTCACCCACGCGCCGCCGGACGGGGCCCGGCTGCGCGCCGAAAAGGGCATCAATTTTCCGGACACCGAACTCGGACTTGCGGCGCTGACGGACAAGGATCGCACCGATCTGCGCTCGATCGTGGGATTCGCGGACATGGTCGCGCTGTCGTTCCTGCGCACTGCGCAGGACGTTGAAACCCTCGAAGACGCGCTGCACGAACTCGGCGCCGGGCACATGGGGATCGTGCTCAAGATCGAGAACGCCGCTGCGTTTCGCAACCTGCCGCACATCCTGCTGGCGAGCCTGCGCTCGCCACCGGTCGGGGTGATGGTCGCCCGGGGCGACCTCGCGGTGGAAGTCGGTTTCGAGCGACTGTCCGAGGTACAGGAGGAGATCCTGTGGGTTTGCGAGGCGGCCCACGTTCCCGTCATCTGGGCGACCCAGGTGCTCGAAGGCCTCGCCAAGGCGGGCGCCCCGTCCCGCGCAGAGGTCAGTGACGCCGTCATGAGCAGCCGCGCTGAGTGCGTCATGCTGAACAAAGGCCCGCGAATCGTGACCACCGTGAAGTTCCTCGCCGACATCCTCGGCCGGATGGAGGAACACCACGACAAGCGCATGGCCCTGCTGCGGCGGCTGTCCGTGTCGCAACTCTAAGGTAGTGCCGAGATTTGTGAGCTAATGCCCTGATTGTCATGACTTTCGACTGAAAGCTTCATGCGACTGTCATGGAGCGCCGGCAGTCTCCCGTAGCGAACAGGGCCACGGGAGGACCGCATCATGACCCCCAAGCCGTCGCAACCGGTGCTGCGCCTGCGCAGCGTGTTCATTTCCGACGTTCACCTCGGCTTCAAGGGTTGCCGGGCCGAATTCCTGCTCGATTTCCTGCGCCGCGTCGAGTGCGAGCAGATCTACCTGGTCGGGGACATCATCGACCTGTGGAGCCTGCAGCGCAGCTTCTACTGGCCACAGGCGCACAACGACGTCATCCGCACGATCCTCGGCAAGGCCAAGCACGGCACCCGCGTGGTGTACGTACCGGGCAACCACGACCGCCCGCTCCGCGACCACGACGGACTCGTCCTCGGCAACGTCGAGATCCAGCTCGAAGCAATCCACGAGACGGCCGACGGGCGTCGCTTCCTGGTCCTGCACGGTGACGAGTTCGACAGCATCGTGCGGGCGAGCCCGCTGCTGGAATCGCTCGGCAATCGGGCCTACGCCGCGGCGCTGCGACTCAACCGGTACGTGAACGTCGTCAGGCAACGCTTCGGCTACCCGTACTGGTCGATCGCCGCGTTCCTGAAGCACAAGGTCAAGAACGCGGTGAAGTACATCGCCAACTTCGAGCGCGCGCTGGCCGTCGAGGCCCGGCGCCGCGGGGTGGACGGCGTCATCTGCGGCCACATCCACCGCGCCGAGATCACCGACATCGACGGCATCCTCTACTGCAACGACGGCGACTGGGTCGAGAGCTGCACGACGCTGGTCGAGGACTTCGCGGGCCGGCTCAGCTTGCTGCGCTGGACCGAAACCGCCGAAGTGATCGCCGGCAAGCAAGTGGTGCCGCTCCTGGACGGAACGCCCGCCGTCGGTCACGCCGCATGAAGATCGCTCTCGTGACGGACGCCTGGTTGCCGCAGACCAACGGTGTCGTTCGAACCCTGACCATCACCGCCGAAAAGCTCGCGCAGCTCGGGCACCAGGTCGTGCCCATCACGCCGCTCGATTTCCGTACCGTACCCTGCCCGACCTACCCCGAGATTCGGCTGTCGTTGTTTGCCGCGAGGCGCGTCCGGCAACGGCTCGACGCGCTGGACCCCGACGCTGTGCATATCGCGACCGAGGGCCCGCTCGGTTTTGCCGCGCGACGCTGGTGCCTGCGGCGCGGCCGCGACTTCACGACCTCGTACCATACGCAGTTCCCGGAGTACTTCCGGGCGCGTTTCCCGATTCCGCTCGGCGTCAGCTACGCGTTCCTGCGCTGGTTTCACGGCAAGGCCGCGCACACGCTGGTCGCGACCCCGTCGATGCGCGCCTCGCTCGAGGCCCGGGGGTTCCGCAACCTGGCCCACTGGAGCCGCGGCGTCGACACGAATCTCTTCCGGCCCCGCGCCGAGCCGGTTCTCGACCTCCCCCGGCCGATCTGGCTCTATTTCGGCCGGGTCGCGATCGAAAAGGGCATCGAGGATTTCCTCGCGCTGGATCTGCCGGGCACGAAGCTGGTGGTCGGCGACGGCCCCGCCGCCGAAGCGCTGCGCAGCAAGTATCCCGGCGCGGTCTTCACCGGTTACCGGTTCGGCGAGGAACTCGCGCAGCACGTCGCCTGCGCCGACGTGTTCGTCTTCCCGAGTCGCACGGATACCTTCGGCCTGGTGCTCATCGAAGCGATGGCCTGTGGCGTCCCCGTCGCCGCGTACCCGGTGACGGGTCCCATCGACGTGGTTGCGAATGGCGTCACCGGCGTTCTCAACGAGGACCTGCGTGCGGCCGCGCTCGCGGCCCTGCAACTGGACCGCGTTGCCTGCCGCGAACACGCACTCCGCTATACGTGGGAGGCCGCTACCCACCAGTTCGCCGCGACTCTTACGCCGATACGGGACGTGTCAGGCGCCTCGGCTTGCAGCGTCACTGCCACATCCTGATCGCATGCCCGTCGAACTGCCGCGCACGCTCTGTGTTTCGCTGCACGACGTCGCGCCGGCATCGCTCGCCGATTGCGCCAGGGTCCTCGCGTTCCTCGACGACCTTCACCTCGGTCCAGTCGCGTTGCTGGTGATCCCGGACTTCCACGGCACGGGCCGGGTCGATCGCGATCGCCGCTTCATTTCGTTCATCGAGTCGCGCATCCTGCGCGCCGCGGGATGGCAACCCAGCGGGTTCGTTGCACCGGACTGGCTCATGAGCGGCGGCACCTGCGACGCGCTCGCGACGCTGCACGCGGCGAACTCGATCTTGCGCATTGAACTGCACCCGACGGACCAGCGGGATCCGGTTTTCCAGCGATTCTGGCGCAATCTGCGGCTCCGGATCGACGGCCGGCAGGTGCTTACCGAAGACCAGCTCGTGTCGCGGCTGACGCGGCGCGCGGGTCGATTGCCGTAGAATCCACGGCTCGCCCCTCGTCGGGGACCATGAACATTACTGTGCCAACGCGTTGCGGGAGACCTCCGGAGCGTTGCTAGGGCTGTACCTCTTTGACTCGGAAACCAAAAGATCCTGTGCAGTCCGGTAGCGAGAGTCTCCAGGGCCACTCCCCGGTGATGCAGCAGTACCTGCGCATCAAGGCGCAGTACCCGGACGAGCTGCTGTTCTACCGGATGGGCGATTTCTACGAGCTGTTCTTCGACGACGCCCGCCGGGCGGCGCGCATCCTCGACATCACGCTGACGGCACGCGGCCAGTCGGGCGGCGAACCGATCCCGATGGCCGGCGTCCCGGTGCAGACGCTCGACAACTATCTCGCGCGCGCCGTGCGCAAGGGCGAGTCGGTAGCGATCTGCGAGCAGATCGGCGATCCGGCGAAATCGAAAGGACCGGTCGAACGGCAGGTGGTGCGGGTCGTCACCCCGGGCACGGTCACGGATGACGCGCTGCTCGAGGCACGACGCGACACGCTGGTCGCGGCCCTCGCCGCCTCCGGCGATCGCTTCGGCCTCGCGTGGCTCGAACTCGCGAGCGGCCGCTTCCACGCGCTGGAGGCGGCCGGACTCGAGTCGCTCGCCGCGGATCTCGAGCGACTGCGACCCGCCGAGCTGCTCGTGGCCGAGGACGCGCCACTGGTCGCGCGCAGCGGGGCCGCCGGCGCGATCCGGGAGCGTCCGCCCTGGCACTTCGAATCCGCGGGTGCCGAGCGACAGCTGTGCGAGCAATTCGGCACGCGCGACCTCGCGGGCTTCGGCCTCACGCAGAAGCCGCTCGCGGTCGGCGCCGCGGGCTGCCTGCTCAATTACGTGCGCGAGACGCAGAAGTCCGCCCTGCCCCATCTGCGCGGCATCCGATGCGAGGAGCGCGACGAGGCCCTGCAGCTCGACGCGGCGACGCGTCGCAACCTGGAGCTCGACCAGAGCCTGTCCGGCCGCAACGAGAGCACGCTGGTCGGCGTGCTCGATCGGACCGCGACGGCCATGGGTGGCCGCGAACTGCGCCGCTGGATCCAGCGACCGCTGCGGCCCCGCGCGGCGCGCGAGCACCGGCTACAGGCCATCGAGGCGTTTCTCGACACCCGCCTGCACGCGGCCGTGCACGCGTTGTTGCAGCAGGTCGGCGACGTCGAGCGCATCCTCGCCCGCGTCGCGTTGCGCACCGCGCGTCCGCGCGATCTCGCGGGACTGCGGGACGCGCTTGGCGCGTTGCCGGAACTGCAGCGAGTGCTGTCCGGCGTGGACTCGCCGCTGCTCGAGCAGCTCGCCCGGGAATCCGGTGCCCACCCGGACGTGCACGCGCTGCTCGTCTCGGCCGTGATACCGACGCCCCCAGCGCTGCTGCGCGATGGCGGCGTGATCGCGCCGGGCTACGACGCCGATCTCGACGAGCTGCGGCGCATCAGTGAACACAGCGACGAAGCACTGCTCGAGCTCGAGGCGCGCGAGCGTGAGCGCACGGGCTTCGCCAACCTGCGCTTCGGCTACAACCGGGTGCAGGGCTACTACATCGAGGTCAGCCGCAGCCAGGCGGACCAGGTGCCGAGCGACTGGGTGCGCAGGCAAACCGTGAAGAACGCCGAGCGCTACATCACGACCGAGCTCAAGTCGTTCGAGGATCGCGTGCTCGGTGCCCGCGACCGGTCGCTCGCCCGCGAGCGCGAGCTCTACGAGGTCCTGCTCGACCGGTTGATCGGGTCGCTGCCTCGATTGCAATCGACGGCGTCCGCGGTGGCGGCACTTGACGTGCTATCGAACCTCGCGGAACGCGCACTCGCACTGCGCCTGACCCGGCCGAAGCTGCTCGACGAATCACGCATCACGATCTGCGGCGGTCGCCATCCGGTCGTCGAGCAGCACCTCGACGGCCCGTTCGTGCCGAACGACCTGTCGCTGCACGACGACCGGCGCATGCTGATCGTCACCGGCCCGAACATGGGCGGCAAGTCCACTTACATGCGACAGGCCGCATTGATCGTGATCCTCGCGGGAATCGGCAGCTACGTGCCGGCGGACGCCGCCGAGATCGGGCCAGTCGATCGCATCTTCACGCGGATCGGCGCGGCCGACGACCTCGCGGGCGGCCGCTCGACGTTCATGGTGGAAATGACCGAGGCCGCGAACATCCTCAACAACGCCACGCGCGACAGCCTGGTGCTGATGGACGAGATCGGCCGCGGCACCAGCACCTACGACGGGCTGTCGCTGGCCTGGGCCTGTGCCCGCCACATTGGTCGCGAAGTCGGCGCATTCGCGCTGTTCGCCACGCACTACTTCGAGCTCACCGCGTTGGCCGACGAGCTGCCGGCCTGCGCCAACGTGCACCTCGACGCGACCGAGCACGGTGACCAGCTGGTGTTCCTGCACGCGGTCAAGGAAGGGCCGGCGAACCAGAGCTACGGATTGCAGGTCGCCCGCCTGGCCGGGGTGCCCAAAATGGTCATCCAGGATGCCCGGCGCTACCTCGGCGAGCTCGAGCGTCGCGACCACTCCGCGCGACCGGCCGCACCGCAGCAGGAGTTCGACCTGGCGCCTGCGCCCGACGCGGCAGAGACCGGGGTTCTCGCCGAACTCTCTCAAATCGACCCCGATGGCCTGAGCCCGCGCGACGCGCTGTCGGTACTGTTCAGCCTCAAGCAGCGGCTCAAGACTCGCCGCTGAGAGGTCGATGCGTTGCGGCGCCGGGGCCCGTTGAGGTACGCGGTACTGTGGATATACTGCCGGGATTTCATGCGGCCGTCGCACTGCGCATCGCGCGCAGCCAGCACTCCTCACACATCCTGCAATCCTGACACTGTTCCGAGGCTCAAGTGATTCAAGTCGTTCCTGACGTGCCGAAGTGGCCGCTTCTCGGGCTCTGCGCCCTGTGGATTAGCGGCTGCGGAGGTGAAAAGCCGGCGGCATCCACGCAGCCTCAGGCCATGCCCGCCGCGGTGATCACGGTCACTGCAACCGACGTACCCTTCGTCGGTGAGTTCGTCGGCGAGACGGAGAGTTCGCAGGAAGTCGAGATCCGCGCGCGCGTCGAGGGCTTCCTCGAGTCCATCAAGTATCGCGAGGGAGCCGTCGTCAACAAGGGCGACGTGCTGTTCGAGATGGACCGCAAACCCTTCGAGGCGGCGCTGTCGGCGGCACGGGCCGAGATGCAGGCGCAGCAAGCACGGCTCGAAACGGCAAGCGCCAACCTGAAGCGCGTCGGGCCACTTGCCGCCGAGGACGCGCTCAGCCAGAAGGACCTCGACGATGCCAAGGGCGCGAAGGACGCCGCCGTCGCCGCCGTCGAGGGTGCGCGGTCGCGGGTGCAGCAGGCCGAAATCAACCTGA
>Ga0316622_100000028_pt1 | contig 56893 bp, 41 predicted proteins | sample OWC_Aug_OW2_C1_D_FD_207646 | JGI IMG/M metagenome (GOLD analysis project Ga0316622, IMG submission 207646) | Wetland soil microbial communities from Old Woman Creek delta, Ohio, United States - OWC_Aug_OW2_C1_D5_C | ecosystem: Environmental > Terrestrial > Soil > Wetlands | place: USA: Ohio... | reverse complement strand
GAACGAAGCGCTGGCGGACGATGGCGAGGGGACGGTTGGGAACGGACTGCGCAGCACCGTGTTCAGCCAGAAGATGGGCCTGAACTTCATCGATCAGGCCTTCATCAATGCCCGCGCCGCCGACGCTAACGTCGATCTGTTCTACAACGACTACAACACCGAGGCGGGTGGTCAAAAAACCAGAAACCTGCTGGCCTTGGTCGACGGCATGAGATCACGCGGCGTTCCGATCACCGGCGTCGGCTTCCAGATGCACGTGTCGTTCGACTGGCCGAGCATCGGCAACATCGAATCGGCCATGAAGGCCATCGCCGATCGAGGGCTGAAGGTGAAGATAACCGAGCTGGACGTGGGCATGAAGAAGGCCTACTCGAGTTTCACCCCTGATGCCGCGGCCAAGCAAAAGCAGCGCTATCACGACATCGTCGCGGCCTACATGAGAGCAGTGCCACCCGCGCAGCGCGCCGGCATCACGGTCTGGGGGGTTTGGGATAGCGATAGCTGGATCAACGAACCTGGAAAACCCGACTGGCCACTGCTGTTCGACGCCAACTTCCAGCCCAAGCCGGCGATGCAAGGCTTTAAGGATGCGCTGGCGGGCAAGTAAAAACTAGCATTGCGACACCGGTGACGGAGGGGAAAGTGGAGACGTAGTTCCCCCGGACCGGTGTCGACCGGAATCGAATCCCGCGACCTATCGGCCGAGTGGGTGTTTTTTTAGAAAATTGACGAGGTTATATCCATGTAGACCACTACCAACAGCCAAACGACCAAAGAATGGAAGTATTTCAGCACGCCAACTCGAGGGGGCTATTAAAAAAGGGGCCAGTTTATCCCCCTGTTTACCGCTCTGATTGGTTCGCAACATCAATCCCCTAGCTTTACCGAGGGAGATTTATTATGGAGAAAGTTATGTTAAAGAAGCGTTTTTCACTTGCAATTTTTATAACGCTTATTTCAAGTGCACAGGCACTCGCATTGGAGAACGGCAGATACAACATCGTATCTTCGCTAAGTAACATGAATTTGGATGTTTTCGGCGCGGGAAATGACGATGGCGCGGACGTCATCCAGTACCCTGATAATGGCGGTTTAAATCAACAATTCGACGTTACCATGCTTGGGGATGGCACTTATTCCATTCGCGCGGCCCACAGCGGCAAGGCGCTGGATGTGTTCCAGTGGAATGCCAATGATGGCGCCGATTTGCGTCAATGGACCTATACCGGTGGCACGAATCAACGCTGGCGTATCAATGACACCGGCGGCGGCCTCTATTCCATTACCTCGGCCTTTAGCAATAAAGTCCTTGATGTCTGGGAAATGGACCGGGCGGCTGGCGCCCAGATCAAGCTATACGGTTGGTGGGGTGGGCCAAACCAACGCTGGTCTTTTGAGCGGGTAGGCGCAAGCCCTAAGCCGACCCCTAATCCCAATCCTAATCCTAATCCGAACCCAAGCGCGGGAGGCGGGTGTGGGAACAACCCAACCCTTGCCTCGGGTCGCCATAGCATCAACGTCGATGGGGATCACCGGGAATACATCCTTGATGTTCCGGCTAACTACGACAGGAACAAGCCCTATCGGCTGATCTTCGGCTTCCACTGGCTGGGTGGAAGCGCCGCCGCCGTCGCCCCCGGATATTACGGACTGAAGGATCAAGCGCAAGGGCAGGCGATCTTCGTCGCACCGGACAGGTACAACACGAACGGTCATGACGACAGCGGCTGGCCCAACACCAATGGCCGGGACATGCGGTTTCTGCGCGCCATGCTCAAGGAGATCAAGGGCGGGCTGTGTATCGACAGCAAACGGGTATTTGCCACGGGCTGGAGTTATGGCGGGATGATGTCGCTTGCCGTGGGCCGCGAGATGGCCGGCGAAATCCGCGCTGTCGCCCCGATGTCCGGCGCCATGTGGACCCCGTTCAACGACAGCGGCAAGCCGATGGCTGCCTGGATCGCCCATGGCTACTACGACAACTTCGTCGACTTCAACACGGTCGGCAAGGGCGCGAGGGATTACTACGTCCAGCACAACCACTGCTCGAACCAGACCCGTCCCGTGCCTCCCGATGAGTGTGTCGAGTATCAAGGCTGTGACGCAGGTGCTCCGGTGGTCTGGTGTCAGTTCGCCGGGCCTCATGGCACGCCGGGTTTCGCGGGTACGGCGATCTGGCAATTCTTCAATCGCTTCTAGGCCGGTCTCGGCCTGACAGGACTTGATTGTGATGTCAGGCTGAAAACCATCTGGTAGCGCCTTGCGGGTTTGTGCGGAGAGCATAGGCGCAAACCCGCAAGGGCCAGCTACAGATTCTCTAAAGAGGTTATGTTTATGAAAATAGAAACCAAGCAACACACGGTAAAGGCGTCAGACGGAAAAGTGAAGACAGCTTCGCTTATTGTCGTCGTCTGCTTTCTTCTGGTTGCACTACAGCTTCTTATAGTGCCACCGACAAATGCTGCGTCACTCAAGGTGGTTCCGGGCAGCCAGTGGGGCAGCGCCGGTTTGAATACAACGGTCGAAATGTCGATCTACGTGCCGGACAAGGTGGTTGCAAATCCTCCTGTCCTGGTTGCCATGCACTCATGCGGCGGAAGCGGCCCCTTCTTCTTTTACGATAGCGAAAGTAATGTGTGGGCGGATAAGTACGGCTTCATTGTCATCGCCCCTTCAACCGTGGGTTCCGATGGTAAGTACGGCAGGTGTTGGGACAACGGCTCATCCGAATCGCTTACCCGCTACGGGCGCGCCGACTCGGAAGCGGTAATCCGGATGGTGAACTACACGCTCAACAAGTATCAGGCGAACCCCAATCGTATTTATGCACTGGGAGGCTCGTCCGGCGCCATGATGGTGGAAACCATGCTGGGCGTGTATCCGGAGGTCTTCAAGGCAGGCGTCGGATTCGCCGGGGTCACGTGTGGGGCCAACGGGTGGTGGGATGACAGGAATCTCATACCGCAGCAATGGGGCGATATTGTTCGCGCCATCAACCCGGGGTATTCCGGGCCCTATCCTCGTATTCAGCTATGGCACGGCACGGCGGACCCCGTTGTCAGTTATAAGAACCTCGTGAACAGTGCAAAGCAATACAGCAATCTGCTCGGCTTAAGCGAGACTCCGACCTCGAAGACCGAGCAACACCTTCTTAATGTCCAAAACACGTTCATTCATCAGACCTGGCAGAATGCCTGTGGTGATACGTTGATCGATGCCTACTCGGAGGTCGGTGGCAACCACGGTTCGGGTGCATGGAAACCGGTATTCTGGGGTCCCTTCCTGGGTCTTGACGTCGTCGGTCCTGACGATCCCATCATGCCATGTGATGGTGGCTGCGATCCCACAGCCATCACACCGTATGTACAGGTCAACGGCGGCATCTGGCAACAAACCGCCAGTGTGACCGTAACGTCCGGAGATCAGGTAACGTTCGGCCCGCAACCGGTCAGTGGCGGTGCATGGCGTTGGAGCGGATGCGGCACATCCGGCAGTTCACGCGAACAAACGATTTCCCCGAAAGACTCCTGTACTACTACAGCCACCTATACAAATACCTGCGGTGCCCAAAGCGCTCAGAATTTTACCGTTAATGTAAAGGGCGGCAGTAGCAGCAGTTATATACGCATCCAAAACAGGGCAACAGGTCTCATGATAGATGGCATGGGTAGTACACCCTATGCCGCCGTGTTGAGACAATGGGGTAATAGTGGAAGTTACAATCAGCAATGGACAATAGAAACATCGGGCAGCTATGTAAGAATCAAAAACCGTGCTACCGGATTGTATATTGATGGCATGGGCTTTACTTCAAATGGTTCAACTGCAAATCAGTGGGGTAACAGCAACAGTTTTAACCAGCAGTGGACCAAGGAAGCATCGGGAAGTTACGTTCGGTTTAAAAACCGTAAGACAGGATTGTACCTCGACGGTATGGGCCGTACTTCAGATGGTTCAGAAATGGGGCAATGGGGCAATTCAAATAGTTATAACCAACAATGGTCATTGTCTCAATGAAAGACTGCAAGTATAGGGAGAATAACCGCTTCGCAGGTACGGCGAGCTGGCGCTTTTTTAGTCGTTTTCAAACCGATTTTGACCTGACCAAGAACGATTCGGAATGTCAGGTTGAAACTTTTTTAGCTGGATTCTTGCGGGTTTGTGTCAACAGTACAGGCGCAAACCCGCAAGTCGAGCTTCCATCTGTTTTTTGTTTTCCAACCAGACGGTTCTCGATCAGTATCCTAGTGGCGGCTGGCCGTGGGCGGCATGATGACGTCGATCCATAAACACCGGTGTCGACCAGATTCGAATGCCGAGACATGTCGGCCTTGCGGCTATTTTTTTGAAAGATGAGGAAAATTTGACTATGTGTAGTGAAAAAAGAGGATGGTGCTCGTGGCGACCCGTCGCGCTGGCGACGTTCATTTTCGCCTTCGGCATCGGCGGCGTTCGCGCCGCGGATGTAACGCTGAACGCGGCGGGCGGTGATGGCAGGATAGACCTGTCGTGGACGACAACGGACAATCTCCGGGGCGTCCAGGTGATGCGCGACACCGACTCCAATCCCTCGGGTCGGCAACGCGTCGCGACCCTGGGCGGCAGTGCGCGCAGCTACACCGACAACACGGCCGCGAATGGGCGCCGATACTGGTACTGGATCAAGTACACCGATGCTAACCGAGCCACCGGCAATTCGAATGCCGCCAATGCCACGGCCGGCGGTTCTCAGCCGCCCCCTCCCCCCGATAACGGCAACACCGGCGCGACCTGCGCCAATGCGGCGGCCCTGAGCTTGCCGAAGGTATTCACCGGCACCGCCGACACCTGCATCGTCACTTCGGGCAGCATAGACAGCGTCAACTCCTGGGGCGCGGAAGTGGTCGAGATCAACGGCGTTTCCTACAACAGCCAATGGTCCAACCAGATGCCGCCGAGGATCGACGGCAACTACTACATCCGCTACGTGGCCAAACTATCCTGGGCTCACTTCGAGATCAACGGCAGTAACGGCGGCACCCAGCCCATCGCCGTCTCCGGCGTGAGTGTGACACCGGCGAGCGCCGCGCTGTCGGTCGGTTCGACCACTAGCCTAAGCGCCAACGTTCAGCCCACCAACGCCAGCAACAAGAACGTAAACTGGAGTTCGAGCAATACCGGCGTGGCAACGGTAAACGCCAGCGGCGTCGTCACCGGCGTCTCGGCGGGCAACGCCACCATCACGGCCACCACGGCCGACGGCGGGCGCACCGCGACCAGCAGCATCACGGTGCTGTCTCAAGCCGTCAACTACACCCTGGACATCGCCATCAACGGCAACGGCAGCACCAGCCTTTCCGCAGGCAGCCACAGCTACCGTGCCGGCAGTTCGGTCTCGATCACGGCCACGCCGGCGAGCGGCTCGGTCTTTTCCGGTTGGAGCGGCGCCGCCACGGGAAACACCAACCCGCTGACCCTCACCATGAACGGCAACAAGGCGTTGACGGCAAACTTTTCCGCGCAAAATAACGGAGCGAAACCGTTCGGCTTTGGTCATTCGGTCACCGGCGGCGCCGGCGGCACCACGGTGCGCGTGACGACTCCGGATCAACTGCGTCAGGCACTGTGCGGTAACACCTCCGGCGGCTACTGTTCCGACAATACCCCTCGCATCATCGAGGTCGCCTCGACCATTGACCTCACGGACACCGAAGGCAGCGCGCAGGGACAGGGATGCTATGCGACGCAGATCTGCTCGGCACCGGCGAAGACCGAAGCCACCTTGAAATACAGCGCCAGCGATACCCATTGCGACGGTAAGACGATGATCAACATCACCTACAAGAAGGCCGCTACCCGTGGACTGCTGGTCGGCTCGAACAAGACCCTGGTCGGCGTCGGCAGGTCCGGCGTCATCAAGGGCAAGGGCCTGCTGCTGATGGGCGGCGTCAGCAACATCATCGTCCGCAACCTTTCCTTCACGGACATCGCCCAGGGCCTGGTATTCGGCGGCGACGGCATCACCGTCTCCGACGCCAGTCGGGTCTGGATCGACCACAACTACTTCGCAAGGATCGGCCGGCAGATGATCGTCACCGGCACCGGGGATCAAACCGGCGTGGTCACGGACATGACGGTGTCGTGGAACGAGTTCGACGGCCGCAATGAGTACGCGCCGTTCTGCAACGGCAAGCACTACTGGAATCAGCTGTTCTACGGGAAGGGCAATTTCACCTTCGCCAACAACTGGCTGCACGACTTCTCTGGCCGGGCGCCGAAGATAGACAGCCAAGCCATTGTGCATGTGGTGAACAACTTGTTCGAGAACGGCGACGGACACGCCCTCGATACCGGCAACGCCGTGCATGCACTCATTGAAGGCAATGACTTCGAGAGTGTCACCACGCCGATCACGAACACCAGCAGCCATGTGTTCGCGCCGCGCGGGTCGGACGGTGGTTGCCAGGCTGTGCTAGGCCGGCGTTGCGAACCCAATCAGGTGAATCCTGCGCCTTCCAGTAACAACTTCAAGGAGGATACCTCTGTGCTCGATGCCATCGGCAACGTTTCGCGCGATGCCATCACCACGCCGGCAGCAGTAAACGGCGTGAGTGCGGCGGTGCGGAGCGGCGCTGGCGTCGGCAAGAACTGACGTCACCGGAACAGGGTTCCGAGCGTCTGACCATGCCACCACCATACGATTGGTGGCCTTGAAGTAACACCGGAAGTGCCCTGCCCTGGCGGCAAGGCGCTTCCGCTTTACCAAATTACCAAGAATCGCCATGGCGAACTCTCGCCATGGCAATGCGTGAACAAAGAGTCGGGGGACTAATATGTGCAAAATACCTGAGAAACCATTGAATAGGCTTGCCAAGCGAAGTCGGGCCATGCTCTGCGCGCTGGCCGTGGCGCCGATGCTGCCCGCCGCCGCCGCGGGTCCCTATGCGTGGAAGAACGTGCAGATCGTCGGTGGCGGCTTCATCCCCGGCATCGTCTTCAACACCGCCCAAAAGGATCTGATCTACGCCCGTACCGACATCGGCGGCCCCTATCGCTGGGATCCGGCCAAGAAGGTCTGGATTCCGCTGACCGACTGGATTAGCCCGGAGGACTGGAACCTGATGGGCTGCGATGCGCTGGCGACCGACCCCGTCGATCCCAACCGCGTCTATGTTCTCGCCGGCGACTATACGAACGACTGGACGAACCAGAATGGCGAGGTGCTGAGATCCACCGACCAGGGCAATACCTGGCAGCGCACCAAGCTGCCCTTCAAGGTCGGCGGCAACATGCCCGGACGCTCGATGGGCGAACGCCTGATGGTCGATCCCAACAAGAACAACATCCTGTACCTGGGTGCGCGTAGCGGTAACGGCCTCTGGAAAAGCACCGACTATGGCGCGACCTGGGCCAAGGTTACGAGCTTCCCCAACCCTGGCAGCTATGTCCAGTCTCCCGGCTCGGCCTACGGCGGAGACGCCGTGGGCATCGCCTGGATCACCTTCGACAAATCCACCGGCAGCCTGGACAGCGCAACCAAGACACTCTATGTCGGCGTCGCCGACAAGGGCAACAGCATCTATCGCAGTACCGACGGCGGAGCCACCTGGGCGGCCGTTGCCGGCCAGCCCAAGGGTTATTTGCCCCACCACGGCGAGCTTTCCTCGAAAGGCATGCTCTATGTCACCTATAGCGACGGGGCGGGTCCTTACGACGGCACCAAGGGCGAGGTCTGGAAATACAACACCGCCACCGGCGCCTGGACCAACATCAGCCCGGTTCCTTCCAGCAGCAGCGACGATTATTTCGGCTATGGCGGCCTCGCGGTCGACGCCCAGCATCCCGACACGCTGATGGTGGCGACGCTGAATGCCTACTGGCCGGACGCGAACATCTTCCGCAGCGTTAACGGCGGCGCCACCTGGACGCGCATCTGGGACTGGAACGGCTATCCGAATCGCAGCCTGCGCTATACGCAAGACATCTCCGCCTCGCCCTGGCTGAGCTTCGGCAAAACCGACAATCCGCCTGAGACGGCCGTCAAACTCGGCTGGATGATGGGCGATCTAGAGATCGATCCCTTTGATTCCAATCGCATGCTGTATGGCACCGGTGCCACGCTCTATGGTGCCGACAACCTGACGGCCTGGGACAGCGGCGGCTCGGTCGATATTTCGGTGATGGCGCAGGGCATCGAGGAAACCGCGATCCTGGCGCTGATCAGCCCGCCCGCCGGCGCGCATCTGCTGAGCGGCGTGGGCGACATCAGCGGCTTCCGTCACGACGATCTCGACAAGGTGCCGGAGAAGATGATGAGCTCGCCAACCTTCAGTAGCACCCGGGGCATGGACTACGCCGAGCTCAAACCGAATTTCATCGTCCGTGTCGGCGACGGCGAGCACAGTTCCGGCTTTTCGAATGACGGCGGCGCGACCTGGTTCCAGGGCAACAGCGAGCCGTCCGGCATCAAGGATGGCGGCGGTGTCGTCGCCGCCGCCGCGGATGCCAGTGTCGTTGTGAGGAGTCAGAATGGCGCCGCCGTCTGCTATTCCAAGGACAACGGCAATTCCTGGATCAACAGCTCGGGCGTACCGGCGCAGGCCACGGTTGCCTCGGATCGGGTCAATGCCAGGAAGTTCTATGCCTACTCGGCCGGCGCGGTTTACCTGAGTACCGATGGCGGCGCCAGCTTCACCAAGACTGCGGCTTCCGGCCTGGCTGGCGACGCCTATTGTCAGTTGAAGGCGATGCCCGGCAAGGAAGGCGATCTGTGGCTGGCCTGCGGCAAGGCCGGCCTCTGGCATTCGACGGATTCCGGCAACAGCATCGGCAAGCTTGCGGGCATTGAGCATGGACATGCCATCGGCTTCGGCATGGCGGCGCCCGGCAAGACAAATTTGACGCTCTATGCCAGCGCCAAGATCGGCCAGGTGACGGGCATCTACCGCTCCGTGGACGGCGGAGCCTCGTGGCTGCGCATCAACGACGATCAGCACCAGTATGGAGGAGTCGTCAACGTCATTACTGGCGACCCGAGGATATACGGCCGCGTCTATTTCGGTGCGCGCGGCCTCATCTATGGCGATATCGCCGGCTCCGATCCGACGCCCAGCCCGACGCCTCGGCCGACACCGACACCGACACCGACACCGACACCGACACCAACACCGACACCAAAGCCTACGCCTACGCCTACGCCAAGGCCGACGTCGGCGCCTACCCCGACTCCGACGTCGGTGCCGACTCCAACGCCTACGCCGCCTCCTTCTCAGTCGACGGCTGTGACGCTGAGCGCGGTAGGCGGTAACGGCAAGATAGCCCTGTCGTGGAGCGTGAAAGGCAATATCGCGAATATCCAAGTGATGCGCGATACCGATGCCAATCCCTCGGGCCGGCAACGCATCGCGACCCTTCCCGCCACCGCGCGCGGCTACACCGACAACACGGTGGTGAATGGCCGTCCGTACTGGTATTGGATCAAGTACACCGACGCCAGCAGAAACACCGGCAATTCCAATGCCGGCAGCGCGACGGCCGGTGCTTCGCAGCCAACCCCCGAGCCGACTTCGACGCCGACCCCGCCGCCCAGCAGTGGCGACACCGGCGCGACTTGCGCCAACCCGGCCACGGCGACCTTGCCGCTGGTCTTGAATGGAACGGGCGAATTCTGCCGAGCGACCTCTGGCAATATCGCTAGCATCAATTCATGGAACGCACAGTTGGTGGAAGTCAATGGCGTGGCATTGACGAACCAGTGGTCGAACCGCATCCCGGCGAAGATCGATGGCAAGTACTACATCCACTACAAAGGCCAGTACCCATGGTCGCATCTTGAAGTCAACTGATGCGGCGCGGCCTGTTTCGGTCGGTTAAGGAAACGCTGAACAAGTTGATTCCGCTCATGGTTCGACAAGCTCACCACGAACGGAATCATCCACTTACCGTTCGTCTTTATGCCCTGTGGGTACTGAGCCCGTCGAAGGACTTACTCAGCGTTCCCCAATATTGCTTGAAAAATTAACGAGGTTAAATATGTGTAGTACAGAAAAATTAAGATTCTCGTGGCGACATGCCGCCCTGGCGATGTTCATCGCCACGTTCGGCATGGGCAACGCTCACGCCGCCGATGTGGGCTTGAGCGCGAAGGGAGGGAATGGCAGGATAGACCTGTCATGGACGGCAACCACTAATCTCCGAGCGGTGCAGGTGATGCGCGATACCGATGTCAATCCCTCGGGACGGCAACGCCTGGCGATTCTCCCCGGCAAGTTGCGCAATTACACCGACAACTCGGTGGTGAACGGCCGCCAGTACTGGTATTGGATCAAGTACACCGATAGCAATAGAAATACCGGCAACTCGAATGCCGCCAATGCGAAGGCTGGAGACAACGGCGGTACCCAACCCATCGCCGTCACCAGCGTCACCGTCACCCCGGCGAATGCCGCGCTGTCCGTCGGCTCGACCGCGAACCTCACAGCCAGCGTGACGCCCAGCAACGCCAGCAACAAGAGCGTGAGCTGGAGTTCGAGCAACACCCGTGTCGCCACGGTGAGTCCCTCCGGCGTCGTCACCGGCGTCTCGGCGGGCAACGCCAATGTCACGGTCACGACGGCCGACGGCGGACGCACGGCGACCAGCGCCATCAAGGTCTTGGCCGCGCCCGATCCAATCGTGAACTACACCCTCACCATTGCCGTCAGCGGCAACGGCAGCACCAGCGTGGCGCCGGGCAGCCACAGCTATAAATCGGGCACGGCGGTGACGATCACGGCCACGCCCGCGAGCGGATCGGTGTTCTCGGGCTGGAGCGGCGCGGCCACCGGCAACACCAACCCCGTAACCGTCACCATGAACGGCAACCAATCGCTGACGGCGACCTTCACCGTCAAGAACGATGGCCCGCCGACCGCCTGCGACACGCTCGACAAACGCCTGCGCGCCTCCTCGGTCGCGGTCGGCGGCAACGTGCCGGTCAGCGACGAGTATCACTCGGCCGTGATCGCACCCAGGAACGATGGCACGGCAGTGCTGGCCTGGTCCGATACGGCGTCGGACACCATCAAGCTCGCCAATCTTAACAGCCAGGACTCGCTGGTATCGAATCTGCCGGCACTCGGCGGCCTCGAGGTTCACGCCGGCCTAGCTGACGACAATGGCACGGCGCTGGCTATCGTCGCCAATGACCCGGACATCTACTCGCCCAAGTATTGCAAATCCTCGGCGACACCCGACAAGAACGTCTGCGGCAAGATGGATCTGGTGCGCATCGACAGGAACGGTACGCAGCAGTTCCGGACCACGCTGACCAACAAGAAGAATGTCGACAGCGACGGAGCCTACTTCATCTGGTGGTATGGCCATACGGCGCGCGTCGCCAGCGACGGCATTCAATACGGCGTTTATTTCCGTCTGGCCGGCTCCTCGCCGCGTGGCGGGGCGGCGGGCGAAGTCGACATCCATGCCGGCGATGCGTTGAAGTTCGTGGGTCTCGACGGCAAGCTCAAAAGCGGCGGCTGGGACTGGGGTTGCAGCCACAGCTGGTCGGTGCGCCTCGCCCACAACGGCACATCCTGGGCGGCCGGCTGCCACGGCGATGCCTATCCAAACGCCATGAAGGTATCCAGGTTCGGCGCGCCCACATCGCGGGCGAATGACTTCCAATGGTTAGCCAACACGGAGCCGACGCGCCGCGCGCTAGGTGGCTTGGTGGCGGATACCAATGGTTTCTGGTTGAACTATGTCGATGACGAATCCGGCAGGCTGGCATTGCGACTGGTCAAGCTGGGCGACAGCGGCAATAGCTTCTCGGCCAACGTGCTGGTCTCCGGCGCAACCGGGATAGACACGTCCTACCCATTCCGGCCGTACATGGCGGCCTACGGCAAGAACCAATTGCTGATGGGTTGGAAGAGCGGCGGCAAGCTGGTCCTGGCGGTGGCCGATGCAGCGACCGGCGCGGTGGTCGAGGGGCCGGTCACCACCGCCCTTAACATCGACCAATTTCAGGAGTTCACCACCGCGCCCAACGGCGATGTGTTGTGGGCTTATTCGGCGGGCGGCCGTTCTGTAACGGTCAACAGGGTGGCGGCATGCAAGCTCCAGTAAAAGCCCCCCGCAACATGCACGGGCGCCCATAAACCAAAGCAGAGGCGCCCGAGCAAATGAATCCAGCCACCACGACCGATAAATCCCTGTCGAGTGGTCTCTTCGTGGTGGCGGGTAGTGTGGAGATGCCAACCCTTCGCGGGGTGGGTGTCGACAAAAAAGGAATCGCACGGCCTGTCGGCCGTGGATATGACTAGGAAAATTAACGAGGTTATTTATGAATAAAACAGAAAAAATTTGGAGTTTGAGCCGTGATGTCGCGCTGGCGATGTCCGTTTTCACGGCCGGAATGGGCGCCGTTCACGCGGCCGATGTGACGCTGCGCGCGGCAGGCGGGAATGGCAAGATCGATCTATCATGGACAGCACGCGGCAATATCAAGGCGGTGCAGATAATGCGCGATACCGACCCCAACCCCCAGGGCCGGCAACGTATCGCGATTCTCCCCGGCAAAGTGCGTGGCTACACCGACACAGCGGTCGAGAATGGGCGCCAATACTGGTATTGGATCAAGTATACCGATGCTGGTAGAAACACTGGCAACTCAAACGCTGGCAGCGCGACACCAGGATCAAAACCTGAACCTACACCCGTGCCGACACCGGCTCCAACACCAGTACCAACACCAGTACCAACACCTGCTCCAACGCCTGCTCCAACGCCCGTACCAACACCTGCTCCAACACCCGCACCAACTCCTGCTCCAACGCCCGTACCAACGCCCGTACCAACGCCCGTACCAACACCTGCTCCAACACCCGCACCAACACCTGCTCCAACGCCGGCTCCAACTCCAGTGCCGACACCGACGCCCGAGCCAACTCAGGGCACGTTCCGGGTAAATGAGTCCGGCAACATCACCAAGAATGGGGCCGAAATGCCTATTCATTGTGGCGCTTGGTTCGGTTTGGAAGGTCAGCACGAGCCACCTAATGCGGAACATAACCCAGGCGGCGCGCCGATGGAACTTTATGTGGGCAACATGTGGTGGAACCCAACAGGCCGTACCATTCAGCAAACCATGACTGAAATCAAGGCTAAAGGTATCAACGTAGTCCGTTTGCCAATCGCGCCTCAAACCCTTGATCCCACGGATCCACAAGGCATAGGCTGGGCTCGCGATGGCGGCGCCTTGAAGAACGATCCATCCGTTCAGCAAAAGAATGCCCGTCAAGCACTGGAAGACTTTATCAAACTCGCCGACAAGAACGGTATCAACCTGATTATCGATATTCACTCTTGCTCCAACTATGTCGGCTGGCGTAAGGGTCGTCTGGATTCCAAGCCTCCTTATGTCGACGCTAACCGCGAAGGCTACATTTACACCCGTGAAGAGCATTCGTGTTCCGCCACTGGCAACCCCGCAAGCGTTACCCATGTGCAGGCCTACAACCAGAATTTGTGGCTGGGCAACCTGCGTGAAATCGCCGGTCTACAAGCAAAATTGGGGGTTCATAACATCCTGGCCATCGATATTTTCAATGAGCCCTGGGATTACTCTTGGTCAGAGTGGAAGTCACTCGCCGAAAGCGCCTACCAAGCCATCAACGAAGTCAACAAGGACGTGTTGGTCATGGTTGAAGGCATCGGTTCCAAGCTGAACGACGGCACTGAAATGCCTCATGGCGACCCAGCATCCAACCCGAACTGGGGTGAAAACCTGTACTCAGCTGGCGATGCGCCACTGAACATACCCAAGGAGCGGCTGGTACTTTCTCCACATACCTACGGTCCTTCCGTGTTCGTTCAGTCGCAATTTCTCGACCCTTCTCAGCCGCAATGTACCGGCCTTGAAGATAACGCGGCAGCGGATGCCAAATGCAAGATCGTTATCGATGCCGCAAAACTGAAAGCAGGTTGGGAGGAGCACTTCGGCTACCTGCGTGATCAAGGTTACGGCATGATCGTTGGCGAGTTCGGTGGAAACTGGGATTGGCCCAAAGGCACAAACCAAGCGACTCAAAGTCGCTGGAGCCACGTCGCATCCGGTGTTGATGCCAAATGGCAAAACGCCTTTGTCGATTACGCGATCGAGAAGAAGATCGACGCGTGCTACTGGTCGATCAACCCGGAATCCGCCGATACCCACGGGCTGTACGGCACCACCTATGTTCCCGGTTCAAATGAATCAGGCTGGGGAACCTGGACGACCATAGACACCCGAAAAATGGACTTGTTGAATCGTCTCTGGCGGGGCCGGGGCATCCAATAGCGGGTAATTTCCAAGGAAAGGAATAAGCCACGCCGCCGTATAGCGGCGTGGAATCACCAACGCCCCCGAGGGAAGTTCCCTCGGGGGACGTTCCGCCAACATAGCCGTGAAAAAGTGGCTTGGCGGCACTGGTGGCTAGGGCGGTCTATGGACGCCGATCCCGCGTGGGTTGGGAGTCGAAAAAACCCTATCGCACGGCCTATCAGCCGGGTGGATATTTCATTTAGAAAATTAACGAGGTTTGTATGTGTGGAACTGAAAGAATAAGGCTCTCATGGCGGTATATCGCTCCGACGATGTTCGTCGCCATGTTAGGGATGGGCAGCGCTCACGCCGCCGATGTGAGGCTGAGCGCGACGGGGGGGAATGGCAGGATAGACTTGTCATGGACGGTGACCGGTAATCTCCGGGGTGTCCAGGTGATGCGCGACACCGATTCCAACCCCTCGGGGCGGCAACGCTTGGCGATTCTCCCCGGCAAGGTGCGCATTTACACCGACAACTCGGTGGCGAATGGCCGCCAATACTGGTATTGGATCAAGTATACCGATACCAACCGAGCCACCGGCAATTCGAATGCCGCCAATGCGAAGGCTGGAGACAACGGCGGTACCCAGCCCATCGCCGTGAGCGGCGTCACCGTCACGCCGTCGAGCGCCGCGCTGTCGGTCGGTTCGACCGCGAACCTCACCGCCAGTGTTCAACCCACCAACGCCAGCAACAAGGGCGTGAGCTGGAGTTCGAGCAACACCCGTGTCGCCACGGTGAGCCCCTCCGGCGTCGTCACCGGCGTTTCGGCGGGCAACGCCAATGTCACGGTCACCACGGCCGACGGCGGACGCACGGCTTCGAGCAGCGTCAAGGTCTTGACCACGCCAACGCCTACCCCAACACCAACGCCTCCGCCAAACGGTGCCGCGCAATGCGACACCTACACCTGGCCCGCTTACAAGCCTAACTTGAACTACGACTTCCGCCAGGACTTCGCCAACATCGACCCGAGCAAGTTCACCGTCTATGAGGGCTGCCCCAAGAGCCAAATCGCCGGCATCAAGACTTCCGGATGGTACGCCTTCATTTGGGGGAAAAATCGCAATCCAGCGATTACCGATGCCGATATCGACCGGGTGCTCAAGAATCTCAACGAAGATATGGCCTTCGCTCGCGAAAAGATGGGCTGGCCTCCCGGACGTCTTCCGCAAGAAGGCCACTTCAACAACGTCTACCTCTACGGTTCCGGCTTGTGCACCGATAACGCCTCCAATACGGAGAGAGGCGGTTGGCAAAGCGATGTTGGGGGTTATCCCATCGTGTTGCTGTCTTATTACCCTGTGATTACACCCAGCGAGCGCGGCGGCATCACCCACGAAGCCATCCATACGCTTTTGGCGTCCATGGGTAACAAGGCGGCCTGGTTCAACGAAGGCGGCAATACCTGGTTGCAGATGAACATGGAAGCCGCGCGTACCGGCGGCTATGGGGTCGGCTTCCTGGACGGCGCTCCCTTCCTGGCGCCTCATATGCCGATCGAAAACTACAGTGGTTGGCTGCAAGACGGCTCGTTTGGCGGCCCGAATGCCGAGGGTGTCAACCAGTACCGGAACGGCCAGCAGATCTCCACCTGGCGCGCCTATCTGGGCGGCAACCAGTACAACTCGGCATTCGCGCATTTCCTGGCGGTGCACGTCTCTCCTGGGGCAAACGCCTGGATTTGGAAGAAGGGCACCGAAAACAGCATTCTTGCCTCCTTGGCCGGCGGCCTCGGTGTCGAGCAAACTCAGCGCCTGATCATGGAATACCGTGCTCGTCAGGCCATGGTTGACTTTGGCCCGTGGTCGGACGCCTTCAAAGACCCCATCAACGGTAATTGGGGCCGGACCGTGGGTGCCGAGAGAATCGATGGCGGCATCTTGCAGGAGCCGGCACCTTACCGCTTGGGCTTCTACGCGGAAGCCAGCAAGCAAGGCGATACGCTGGTGCCATCCACCGAGACGCTTCCCGGTTGGTCCGGCGCCAACCAGATTCCGCTGAAGGTCAGTGGCAACAAGGTGCGGGTCAACTTCAAGCCGATTGGCCAAAACATGCGCTTGCAGTTGGCCTACCGGGCTCAGGATGGTTCGGCGGTATACAGCCAGCCCGTGGCGAGCGGCGAGGCCTGTTTAAACCTCGACAAGGCGCCGAAGGATGGTTCGGTGGTGGCCGTGGTCAGTAACGTCGATCACCTGTATCAGGGTGAGGAAACCAGAAAGCGCAAACACGACTATCGCATTCAACTGCTGGAAGGCGTTTCCGGCACCGCGTCGACTACCGAGAAACACTACCAATAAGGGGGTTTGCGGAAATCACTCCAATCCGGCCGGCTTGCTGGCCGGATTTTTTCGGAGGGACCGCAAGCCGTCGCTACAAGCACGAAATACCGCAATCCGCGTCCTATCAGCCGAGTGGATGCTTCTTGAAAATATATGAGGAGATTCAGTATGTGTATAACAGAAAGAGTCCGGTTCTCTTGGAGACATGCCGCCCTGGCGATGTTTGTCTTCACGGCCGGCATGGGCAGCGTTCGCGCCGCCGATGTGTCGCTGAGCGCGACGGGGGGGAATGGCAGGATAGACTTGTCATGGACAGTAAACGGTAATCTCCGGGGCGTCCAGGTGATGCGCGATACCGATTCCAACCCTTCCGGCCGGCAACGCCTGGCGATTCTCCCCGGCAAGGTACGCAATTACACCGACAGCTCGGTGGCGAATGGCCGCCAGTACTGGTATTGGATCAAGTACACCGATACCAACCGAGCCACCGGCAATTCGAATGCCGCCAATGCGAAGGCCGGCGACAACGGCGATACCCAGCCCATCGCCGTAACTGGCGTCTCGGTCGCGCCGGCGAGTGCCGCGCTGGCGGTCAAGTCCACCACCAGCCTGTCAGCGACAGTATCGCCAAACAACGCCGCCAACAAGAGCGTGACCTGGACTTCCAGCAACGCCGGCGTGGCGACGGTTAGCGCGAATGGCGTCGTCACCGGCGTCGCTGCGGGCAAGGCCACCATCACGGCCCGGACGGCGGATGGAGGGCGTACCGCCACCAGCACCATCACCGTGACGGCGGATAAACCGACACCGCCTCCGGGAGCCTGTGCGGGACCAGCCAGTGGCACACAGGGCAGTAACCCGATTCTCCCCAACATCCATACCGCTGACCCGGCCGTGCTGGTGCACGATTGCACCTTCTATATCACCGCCGGGCACGACGAAGGGACAAACGGCTTCTACATGCGCGACTGGTACGTACTCTCCTCCACCGATATGGTGAACTGGTCGGATAATGGCGCCCCCGTGCTATCGCTGGACGTGTTCGGTTGGGCGGACGCCAATGCCTTTGCGGGCCAGATGGTCAAGCGAAACGGCAAGTTCTACTGGTATGTCCCGGTCAATGAACGCGGGGGTGGCATGGCGATCGGCGTTGCCGTCGGCGACAGCCCGCTCGGCCCCTTCCACGATGCCATCGGCGCGCCTCTGGTCAATGATGCCGTCGAGATGCGGCAATTCAACTATTCGCAGGCCAGCCAAACCGTATACACCATCGATCCCACGGTCTTTGTCGATGACAATGGCCAGGCCTATCTGGCCTACGGCGGCTTCGGGCGCATGGTGACGGTCGAGCTGGGGAACGACATGATCTCGCTCAAGGGGAATATGGTCGAACGAAGCCCTCAAGGCTTTTTTGAGGCGCCTTATCTGACCAAGCGTGGAGCTACCTACTATATGGTTTATGCCGCGGGGCAAAATCCGGCGACCATCGACTACGCAACCTCCAACAGTCCCAAGGGCCCTTGGCAGTATCGAGGCCGAATCCTGGATGCCTTGCCAGGCCTGCCAGGACAGGACGCGCCGACCAGTCATCCCGCCATCGCGGAATTCGCGGGTCAATGGTACCTGGCCTATCACCTGAGTAATGGCCCCGGAGGCGGCACTTATCGCCGGCAAGTGGCTATCGACAAACTATCCTTCAATGCCGACGGCACGATCCGGAAGGTCACACCATCCTCCGGATTGAGGTTCGACGACAACGGCACGGGTAATCGTGCGCCTATCGCAAAAATCAAATCCGTTCCGGATGTCATGTCCGGTCAGACAGTAACCATTGATGGCAGCGGCTCCTCGGACCCGAACGGTGACATGCTCAGCTATCGCTGGACGCAGACTCAAGGAGAGCAAGTCGGGCTGGGCGACACATCGGCCCGGACGCTGAGCTTTGTCGCGCCTGATGTGACGCAGCCGACGAGTTTCACCTTTCAACTGACCGTGAACGACGGCAGCCTCGGTGATACCGCCAGCGTAAGGTTCCAGGTGAAGCCCGTGTCGGACACCACCGCACCGGCGATCACTTCCAGGACACCGCAGTTTAATCAGAATGGTGTCAGCACCACGACGGCCATCAGCGTTACCTTCAATGAGTCTCTGCGCGCGGACCTTATCAATAACCAAAGCTTGCAGGTCACCGAGAACGGCAATCTGGTGCCTGGCGTCGTCAGCTATGACAACGCCAGCCGCACCATCAAGAACAAATTGTCGCGCGAGCTCGCCCCCGGTACCCGCTACACCGTCACCCTTGCCGGGACCTTGCAGGATCTGGCCGGCAATCCCTTTTCCGGTGAAAGCTGGATCTTTACGACGATCAATGGCAGTCCCGTGGGCAATTGCGATTTCCCGGAACCGCCCGCCAATGTAGCCGCCTGGGTCAACGAGAGCTGGAAGGCGCAGCTTGCCGGCAACATCAGCAGCCGCAAGGCCTGGCTGCTGGATAGCGCCATCAAGGGGAAAGGTGAAATCAATCTTTGCGTGCGTTGGGGCGCCAGCAGGCCGATGACGACGGCCATTCGAGACCGGATTGCTCCAGCGATGGAGAAATGGTTCAACGGCTGGTATACGGCATTGGGTAGTTACGGTTGCTTCCCTTATCCCAAGGGCGTCAAAGTAAAGCTCACCGGCGTGGCGGTGAAACCCAACCAGAAATCGCTCCTGCAGTGGAACGACAACAGCGTCGCCATCTACACGGAGACCGATGGTGAAGGTGAACCCAAGTGTCCTGACGCCTGCTCGTTCTTCGAGAATTGGGGCCATGAATTTCCGGGTTGTCCTGGCGGCGAAGCCAAGCACTTCGACTACAGCGTCTGGTTGAACGACTCGATCGGTGGCGGCGCGGGCGCGGTCGGGGGCGACTGGGGACTACGGATGCCCGTTGCCAATTTCGTCGATGCTCTCAACCAGCCCTCCGATCACACGATTCAGCACGAGATGGGGCATGGCTTTGGCATGCAGGACTACTACGACTGGAATGGCTCCACGCCCGAGGGTGGTTCAGCCATGATAGTCGGCTCTCATTGGGGAGATCCCGTGATAACAACCGGTGACAGCTGGCTGATTCGCCGGATTTGGAAGGAACAGAAAGCGCAGCGAGGTTGGTAACGCCTTAAGAGTGCTTGAAAGCTCGCTTGGGAGAGGAGTGAAACACTCTCCCAAGCAGCCACGACAGAACGAGATTGACAATGACCTATGACATAGAGAAAACAGTCTGGCGCATGCTTGGGCTGGCAATTGCCACGGGCTGGCCCGGCACGGGAAATGTCGCTGGCTGTCGGGTGGATATTTCATTTAGAAAATTAACGAGGTTTAAGTATGTGTGGAACTGAAAGAATAAGGTTCTCGTGGAGACACGCAGTTTTGGCGTTGTTGATCTTCATGTTCGGCATGGGCAGCGTTCGCGCCGCCGATGTGAGGCTGAGCGCGACAGGGGGGAACGGCAAGATAGACTTGTCATGGACGGTGACCGGCAATCTCCGGGGCGTCCAGGTGATGCGCGATACCGATGCCAACCCTTCCGGCCGGCAACGCCTGGCGATTCTCCCCGGCAAGGTACGCAATTACGCCGACAGCTCGGTGGCGAATGGGCGCCAGTACTGGTATTGGATCAAGTACACCGATACCAACCGAGCCACCGGCAATTCGAATGCCGCGAATGCGAAGGCTGGCAGCAACGACGGTAGCCAGCCCATCGCCGTCACCGCCGTGACGGTGACGCCGGCGAGCGCCGCCGTGACGATCGGATCGACAGCAAGCCTCACCGCCAGTGTTCAGCCCGCCAACGCCAGCAACAAGGGCGTGAGCTGGAATTCGAGCAATACCGGCGTGGCGACGGTCAACGCGAACGGCGTCGTCACCGGCGTCTCGGCGGGCAACGCCACCATCACGGCCATCACGGCGGATGGCGGACGCACGGCATCCAGCAGCATCAGGGTCTTGGCGGCACCGAAGCCCACGCCATTCCCGACGCCAACGCCCATCGGAGGCAATCCTCCCGAGAAAACGGTTCGCGTGTTCTGGGTCCATCCTTCCGACGTTCCCGCCGATACGGTACATCCGGAGGGAATCGCCAAGGTCATGAAGGAGGCCCAGCGCTACTACAAACAGGAACTCGGAAAGACATTCAGATTGAACGACCCCGTCGTCGAGGTGGTGGCCGGACAGCATCCACGCAGCTACTACGAGAACACTCCCCAGTGGGGCGAGAAATACTGGTATTCGGTGGCCAACATGACTATTGAATTGCAGGATCGGTTCAAGCTGGGTAATCCCGACAATCGCTGGCTGGTCGTCGGCGAAATCAGCGCCGAGGGCGATGGCGCGGGCGGCGGCGCGAATATCGGCTGGGTAATGCTCAGCCAACACGATGCCGACGGCGCGGCGGGGATAGGCGGCACCATGGAGCGCTGGTATGGCGGCATGGTGCACGAGCTCGGACATGCCTTCGGCCTGCCCGATTCGACGCACACAGACGGCACGCCGATGTCCGCCTCTTTCTACGGCTATCCGAATACCCACTTCAGCGAGGCGCAGAAGAACGCCATCCTGAATGGTCCCTTCGGCAGCTTCCTGTTCTGATGAGTGGATGATGACAAAAACGGAATCGCACGGCCTGTCTGCCGGGTAGATATTTCATTTAGAAAATTAACGAGGTTTGAGTATGTGTGGAACAGAAAGAATAAGGTTCTCGTGGCGACATGCCGCCCTGGCGATGTCCGTCGCCATGTTGGGCATGGGCAGCGTTCGCGCCGCCGATGTGAGGCTGAGCGCGACAGGGGGGAACGGCAAGATAGACTTGTCATGGACGGTAAACGGTAATCTCCGGGGCGTCCAGGTGATGCGCGATACCGATGCCAACCCGTCCGGCCGGCAACGCTTGGCGATTCTCCCCGGCAAGGTGCGCAACTACACCGACAACTCGGTGGCAAATGGGCGCCAATACTGGTATTGGATCAAGTACACCGATACCAACCGAGCCAGCGGCAATTCGAATGCCGCCAATGCAACGGCCGGCGACAACGGCGGCACCCAGCCCATCGCCGTGAGCGGCGTCACCGTCACGCCGTCGAGCGCATCGCTGTCAATCGGTTCGACTGCGAACCTCACCGCCAGCGTTCAGCCTACCAACGCCACCAACAAGGGCGTGAGCTGGAGTTCGAGCAATACCGGCGTGGCGACGGTCAACGCCAACGGCCTTGTCACCGGCGTATCGGCCGGCAACGCCAATGTCACGGTCACGACGGCCGACGGCGGACGCACGGCATCGAGCACCGTCAAGGTCTTGGCCGCGAATCAGCCACCACCTCAAGGCGACCGTACCGTGGGGGCCATGCTGAATGGTGAACGCCTGAGCGATTTGTCTCTGGCGGCGACAGGCGATTGGAACAAGTGGGCCGACAAGACCATCAACGTATTCCTGACCGCGGGAATCAATCGTTTGTCCTTCAAGGCCTATACGGGCGACGCTCGCGGCAATGTCCGAATCGACTATATCGAGGATGCAAGCGGCACCGGCAAGGCCACCACTTACGAAGCCGAGTCCTCCACCAACACCTTAAGTGGCGCCGCTCGGATAGAGAATGTCGGAGGTGCATCGGGCGGACGCGCGGCAACCTATATCGGTGCCGGTGCCGGCAATGCGCTGCAATTCAACAATGTCAATGTGCCGGCAAGCGGTAGCTACCGCATGGTGGTTGGCTATGCCAATGCCGAGATGGTTGGGGAACACGCCTACAACACCAACGTCGTGGAACGCTATGCGGACATCAGCGTCAATGCTGCCGCCGCCAAGCGGGTCTACTTCCGCAATACCTTGCAGTGGGACAACTACCAGACAAGGGTAGTCAACGTAGACCTGAGGGCTGGAAACAACACGATTCGATTCGGCAACGCCGATGCCTACGCGCCGAACATCGATCGCATCGAGATTGCGGCGCCGGTAACGAACGCGACCGCCGCCAACTTCGCGGCGACCTCCGGCATTGCGGCCGCGCCGCTCGCCGCCGCTGCGGCGGTCGGGGGCGGCTTGCCGCTGCGCGTGGATCTCTCATCGGATACCGGGCCGCTGCGCTATGGCGCAACCGGATCCCTCTACGCTATGGGCAAGGCCGACGTGCCGTCCGTCAATATGCTTGCGCCTTTACGTCCGCAGGTGATTGCCCAGAAGCCAGAGGGTGGCCTACAGCATCCAAGTGGTGACGCAATCAACGTGTCCGAGACGTTTGCACAGGCCGGTGGGCGGGAAATCGAAATCTACATGCAGGACATGTATTCCTCATGGCCCTACGAAAATCGCGGCATCAACGACTACTTGAACAAGGTGGACGCCATCGCGCACAAGGTGGTCGCATCGCCGCATCCGAACCTGTATTCCTACGTACTATTTAACGAGCCTGATTGGATCTGGTACGACACGACCGGTCGACGCCAGGCATTCTTCAACGACTACAAGGCCGTGTACGACCGAGTGAAGTCCATCCATCCTTCGGCTCGAACGGTCGGCCCCAACCTGGCGGCCTACAATAGTTCCTTCTATCGAAGCTTCCTGATTTTCTGCCGGGACAATCATTGCCTGCCGGATTCGGTTTCATGGCATGAACTCGGCGACGATTTCTTCGCGGCCTGGTACGACCACTACAACGACTACCGAGCGCTGGAGTCCAGCCTCGGGATAGCGCGACGCGACATCGTCATCAACGAATACGGTCGAAGCAGCGGTGACCTGGGCATTCCAGGGCAACAGGTGCAATGGATCGCTCGCTTCGAGACCAGCAAGGTCGATGCCTGCATGGCGTACTGGAGCAGCGCCGGCACCTTCGGCGACTTGGTGGCCCAGGATAACTACAACAAGGCGACCGGCGGGTGGTGGGCGCACAAGTGGTACGGCGAAATGACCGGCCACACGGTGAAGGTCACTCCGCCGAACGAAAGAGCCATGGGTCTCCAGGGAGTGGCGTCGGTGGATGCGGACAAGAAGCAGGCCCGCATCCTGTTCGGCGGCTCGACCTCGGCGGATGTGACACTGTCCGGCATTAACGCCGCCCCGTATCTGGGGGACAAGGTACATGTCACCGTATGGGAGACGGCCGCCACCGGAAGAGCGCCTTCTTCGGGACCCACCTTGAAGCAGGAGGGGGACTACGCCGTCGCCAACGGCGAAATCACGGTTCCGGTGAGCGGAATGAGGGAGTCATCCGCCTATTTCATGATCGTTACGCCAAACACCGATTTGTCCCAGGCTAGCAACAGCCGACATGAAGCGGAGTATGCGACGCTTTCCGGTTCGGCGAAGGTCGGATATGGCAGCGGATCGGGCTACTCCGGCACGGCTTATGTCGACGGCTATGGCGCGTCGACCGACGCCGAAACCACTTTCACCATTACCGCCAAAGACAACGGCTACCATGCGATCAGGTTGCGTTACGCGGCCGGGTCGAACTGAAATTGAATCACGCGGCCGGGTCATCCGGCCGCAACCGGACAAGAGGAGCATCCCAATGTTTAGCGCAGCGGTCGCCGGAATTTAAGAACAAGGTTCATTGTTCCGAGATTACGGCGATCAATGGCTGAGCGGCGTCAACAAACGGCGACGCAGGCCGGGGAAGCAGCGCCGCAACAAGGTGCCTGTCTTTCGATCGCTTCACGAATCTTGTCGGCCAGCCTGTTGATACCACGCTGGCCGACTTTTTCGTGATTGCCTTTCAGTTCGATGTCAAAGCTTGCGCTCAAGGTTTGAGTCTTCACCCGAATCAAATGCGCCATCAAATAGGAATACAAAAAACTCGGTTTGCTGTGCTGGCTGACGATGACCCAGTCGGCGCCCAGTTGCTGGCCCAATCGCGCGGCCAGATCGTGAAAGCGAAACAGATAACCGAAACTGGCTTTGGCCGATTTTTGGCCGTCGGCATCGACCGCAACGATTTCATAGTCTCCTGCCCTGCTCAGTGCCTGGGTTAACAAGGGCGCCATCGATGAGGTACGTCGCAGTTCGGCCGGGGTATTGGGCATGGACGTCATATCGTTCAGTTCGAAATCCAAAACGGCGATGCGTTGCGCGGCATGGCCATTGCCGGACAGCAGAACCAGCAACAGCACCTGGAGGATGGTATTCGGCCTGTTCATGAGCTTTTCCCCGTTTGTTTTTCGTACAAGTCGACGAAATCCCGCATGCCGAGTTCGGCGGTCACGTTCAACTCGTCGTCCAGAATTTCGTAGAACACGCCGTCGCCACCGCGGATGCTGAAATATACGACGACATCCTCATCGCCGCCGCCTTCCCGATGCGGCTCCTCGCTGGGCTGGCTAGAAGTGTAACGACCGACCGGCCGGATTTCCTTGAGGCTGCCGTCGGCGTGGTAAAGCCTATGTTCACCCTGAATCACGAAGGTCTTGTTCAATACCTTGTGCCGGTGCAGGACGATCTGCTTACGGGCGGCAAACTTGAACAGCACGTCGACGATTTTGTGGGATTCATCGATGTCCAGGATCGAATATTGTAAGTGATCGAAACCGGCCAGGGTTTGCCAGTGAATGTGGCTGTCGTCGAAAAGAAAGTGGGGCATGGATTTATCCTCGTCATTGAATGAGTAACTGCGATGCTGATCGAAGCTATCGTTAACCGGATTGGTCGACTACAGCTTAAGCGTTGTCCAATCCGCCGTAATCCGATATTTGCCCGTGGAATTCGGGCAATTTTCCCGCCGTGACCCTTGAGTTTTGTGAATGAGCGCTTGGCTCTTAGAATGCAGCTATCCCGTATCAACCCTCACAGGCAAACATGAATCTACAACTGCACTTGCTGTCCCGTATCGCGGTGCTTGCCTTGCTGTGCCTGCTGGCGATCGCCTCCTATGCGCTGTTTCAAAGCCACCACCAGTCCGAACAATCCACCCGGCAAATGGCCGAATCACTGGGCAAGCAACTGGAATCTCAGCTATTGCTGATCGACGCCGGCATGGGCCTAGTCAACCCGTTTCCGGATTTCGAACTATGGAAACAATCCGGCGCTCAGCCCGGCATCTGCCTGGCTTATGCGCCCGCCGGCGATGGCAATTCGCGCCGTCTTTGCACCGGCAGCAAACCAATTGCGGCCGATTGGCCGGCGAGCTTTGAAAAAACCTATCGGCGGATATTCGATCCCGGATTGCAAGCGGTAAGGCCCATAACCTCCAAGGGCCGAGTCCATGGCTCGCTGACGGTGACGCCCAGCGCCGAGCTGGAAATTGCCGATGCCTGGAACAAGACCCTGGACCTGATGACCTTGTCCAGCGTCACGGTGTCGGCGGTCTGCCTGCTGGTGTATCTGAGCATCAGCCGCGCCTTGCGGCCGGCGCAAACCATCGTTTCCGGCGTGGAAGACCTGGAATCGGGTCATCTTGATTTTCGCCTGCCGTCGTTTGAACTGAAGGAATGGCAACGCATCGCCTCGGCCATCAACCAACTGGCGGCCAGTCAGCAACAACTGCTGGATGAACGCCAAAAGTTGGCGGTGAAATTGATCGATCTTCAGGAACAAGAACGCCGCTATTTGGCCACGGAGCTGCACGACGAATTCGGACAATGCCTGGCTGCCATCAATGCCCTCGCCTCCTCCATCAAGCAAACGGCGGAACAACGATCTCCGGACTTGGTAGCCGAAGCCGATCACATCGGCCGAATTACCACTCACATGCTGGAAGGCGTGCGCTGCCTGCTAGCCCGCTTGCGTCCGGCCGAGTTCGACGAACTGGGCTTGGCGGCCAGCCTCAACAGCCTGGTCGCCGGGTGGAACGGGCGTAGCAGCGGCAAGACCCGCTACCATTTGAGCATCGTCGGCGATTGTGCCGTGTTGACGGAGACGCAGGCGCTGGCCTTGTTTCGGATCGCCCAGGAATGCCTGACCAATATCGCCAAACATGCTTCGGCATCCGCCGTCGGCGTTACATTGACCATCGATGACGAAGCAGCAGTTTTGACCGTAAAAGACGACGGCGTCGCCAGGCAACTGCCGTTTGCCGATGTCGCCGGCATAGGCTTATTGGGCATCCGCGAACGCGTCAACGCCTTGCACGGACAACTGAAATTGGCGATTGCAGAGCCTTCCGGTTTGATCGTCGAAGCCCGGCTGCCGCTGGCAGCCACGACCGAGGCGAGCGCATGATCGGCATTTTATTGGTCGACGACCACGCCATCGTCCGCGAAGGTTACCGCGCCTTGCTGGCCAAACAACCTGGCTTGCAAGTAGTTGCGGAAGCCGGCGACGGCGCTCGGGCCTATCAATTATTCAAGGAACTTCAGCCGGATTTGACGATTACCGATATTTCCCTGCCCGGCAGCAGCGGCCTGGAACTGATAGCCCGCATCAAACAACGCCAGGCCGACGCCAAAATCCTGGTGTTCAGCATGCATCAAAATCCCGGTTTCGCCGCCCAAGCCCTGCGGGCCGGCGCCTTGGGCTACGTCACCAAAAGCAGTCCACCCGAGGAACTGCTGCGGGCGATACGGGAGGTCCAAGCCGGCCGACACGTCTTGAGCGCCGACATCGCCCAGACCCTGGCGCTGGAAAAACTCGGCGGCGAGCGCATCGCGCTGGAGACCTTGACGGTGCGGGAATTCGAGATTCTGCGTCTCTTGGTCGACGGGCGAAGCACCGACGACATCGCCAAGACCCTCAACATCAGCCCGAAAACGGTCGGCAACTGCCATTATCTGATCAAACGCAAACTCGGCGTCGCCAGCGATATAGAGCTGACGCGACTGGCGATCAAATTGAATGTGCTGGATCTTTTGGAGCTATCCGGCTTGCCGCCGACTTGATATTCACCAAGTGAAATGGGTTCTGACAGTCAAAAAACCGACCCGATGCTGTCTCCGACAACAATCGTTTAATTGGCTGAGCAGCGTTGGATGGCAGTCGGCCGTCAAACGACTAATAAAATGAATTTCATTCTGTAACGGAAGCTTTATCCTTCAAACGAAGCAACTGCAATTGTTCCCGTTCGTCTACGATACTCGGTTAAGCCGGCAAGCGGGGTATAAATCCGAAGGCGATAAATCCGCCGATTTTCGTTAAAATATCGGGCATGACTCAGCCCAACGCCCCGCAACATACCCCGATGATGCAGCAATATTTCCGCATCAAGGCCCAACACCCAGAAACCCTGCTGTTTTACCGGATGGGCGATTTTTACGAGCTGTTTTTCGACGACGCCAAGAAGGCGGCGCAATTGCTCGACATCACGCTGACCGCGCGCGGCCATTCCGGCGGATCGCCGATTCCGATGGCCGGCATCCCTTATCATGCCGCCGAAAACTACATCGCCCGCCTGTTGAAGCAAGGCGAATCGATCGCGATCTGCGAGCAAATCGGCGATCCAGCCAAATCCAAGGGACCGGTGGAACGCAAGGTAGTTCGCATCGTCACGCCAGGCACGGTGACCGACGAAGCCTTGCTGGAAGACCGCAAGGACAATCTGCTGGTGGCGCTGGCGGTGTTCGACAAATTCTACGGCCTGGCTTGCCTGGATCTGGGCAGCGGCAAGTTCGTGTTGCAACAACTGGAAGGCGAAACCCAGTTGCTCAGCGAGATCGAACGCCTGAATCCGGCCGAATTGCTGTACAGCGAAGACCAAGCGTTGCCCACCGCCGTCAAGGAACGCAAGGGTTTATGCCGGCGACCGCCCTGGCATTTCGACTTGGACAGTTGCCGGCAATTGATTCTGAAACAGTTCAACAGCCACGATCTGAAAGGCTACGGTTGCGAGCATCTGCCTGCGGCGATTTGCGCGGCCGGCTGCTTGTTGCAATACGTCCGCGATACCCAGCAAAGCGCCCTGCCCCACATCCAGGGCATCAGCGTCGAAAACTGCGACGACAGCATCAGCCTGGACGCCGCCAGCCGCCGCAATCTGGAGCTGGACAGCCATCCCAGCGGCCAGCTGCAATACACCTTGCTGGGCGTACTGGACAAGACCGCCACCGCGATGGGCAGCCGCTGCCTGCGGCGCTGGATACACCGGCCCTTGCGCGATCACGGCATCATCAACGGCCGTTACGCCTGCGTCGCCAGTTTGCTGGATAACCAACTGTATCGCGATCTACAGACCAGCCTGCGCCAGATCGGCGACATCGAACGCATCAGCTCGCGGATCGCCCTGAAATCCGCCCGCCCCCGCGACCTGCTGGTGCTTCGCCATACTTTGGCGACATTGCCGGCTTTGCAATCCCAACTGGCGGACAGCGACAACCCTCATCTGGAAAAGCTGCGCTCGCAACTACGCGAACAACCGCAGTTATTGGAACTGCTGCAACGCGCCATCATCGACAATCCGCCGGTCTTGATCCGCGACGGCGGCGTGATCGCACCGGGCTACCATCCGGAACTGGACGAGCTCCGCAATCTCAGCCAGAACGCCGACCAGTTCCTGATCGACATGGAGCAGCGCGAACGCGCCAGCACCGGCATCGCCACGCTGAAGGTCAACTACAACCGGGTGCATGGCTATTACATCGAGATCTCCAACGCCCAGGCCGACAAAGTGCCGGTGCATTACACCCGCAAGCAAACCCTGAAAGGCGCCGAGCGTTACATTACCCCGGAACTGAAATCCTTCGAGGACAAGGTATTGAGCGCCAGAGAAAAGTCTTTGAGTTTCGAGAAAGCCTTGTACGATCAATTGCTGGATACACTCGGCGATGCCTTGATCGACCTTCAACATTGCGCCAACGCGCTTGCCGAGCTGGACGTATTGGTGAATTTCGCCGAACGCGCCGACACGCTGAATCTGTCTCAGCCGCTGCTGGATCAACAAGCCGGCATAGACATCCTCGGCGGCCGGCATCTGGTGGTGGAAGCATTGTCCAGCATCCCTTTCGTCGCCAACGATCTGAATTTCTCCGCCGAACGGCGGATGCTGGTGATCACCGGCCCGAACATGGGCGGTAAATCGACCTATATGCGCCAAGCCGCGTTGATCGTGTTGCTGGCGCATATCGGTTGTTACGTGCCAGCCCAGTCCTTGCGTTGCGGACCGATAGATAAGATATTCACCCGCATCGGCGCCTCCGACGATCTGGCCAGCGGCCGTTCGACCTTCATGGTGGAAATGTCTGAAACCGCCAACATCCTGCACAACGCCACCAGCAACAGCCTGATTTTGATGGACGAAATTGGCCGCGGCACCAGCACCTTCGACGGCCTATCGCTGGCCTGGGCCTGCGCCGATTATCTAGCCCGGCACACCCAGGCTTTCACACTGTTCGCCACCCATTATTTCGAGCTGACCACGCTGGCCGAGGAACAAGCCAACATCCACAACATCCATCTGGATGCGATGGAACATGGCGACAAGATCGTGTTTCTGCATGCGGTCAAGGACGGCCCGGCCAGCCAGAGTTACGGCTTGCAGGTCGCTGCCCTGGCCGGCGTGCCGCAATCGGTGATCGCCAACGCCAAGGCCAAGCTGCTGCAACTGGAAAACACAGCCTATATCGAGCAGCAAAACCACAGCGAGGTGAACCAGTTTGATCTATTCACCTCCAAGGAATGCCATCCGGCGGTATGCCTGCTGGAGGACCTCAACCCGGACGATTTAAGCCCGCGCCAGGCCTTGGACACGCTGTATCGCTTGAAACAATTGTTGAAAAACAGTTAGCCATACCGGCTTGACGGCTGGGGCCGAACTTGTTCACAGCCCTCGGCGAACATTATAATGGTGGCATTATTGACTCCCGTCCGGATTTTCGCCGACCGTAGCATCAAATTCCGCGCGCGCAATCATCGCCGATTCAACCTCTAACATTACAAACAATGACAAACAAAACCTTCAAGCCTTGCGATTTAGTCATCTACGGCGCACTGGGCGACTTATCCAAACGTAAGCTATTGATTTCGCTATATCGTCTGGAGAAACACGATCTGCTCGAAGCAGACACCCGCATCATCGGCGTCGATAGACTGGATGAAACCAGCGAGGGTTTCGTCGAAATCGCACACAAGAGTCTACAGTCATTTTTGAACAACACCATCGACGAGCAGATTTGGCAACGCTTCTCCAAGCGCCTGTCGTATTTGAAAATCGACCTGACTCAAGCCGAGCAATATAAACAGCTCAATGCGGCGGTGGATGCGAAAAAACGGGTGATGGTCAACTATTTCGCGGTGGCGCCGTTTCTGTTCAAAAACATCTGCCAGGGCCTGCAAAGCTGCGGCGTGCTGAATGCCGAGTCGCGGATGGTGATGGAAAAACCCATCGGCCACGACCTGAAATCTTCCAAGGAAATCAACGATGTGGTTGCCGACGTATTCCACGAAGACCAGGTGTACCGCATCGACCATTACCTGGGCAAGGAAACGGTGCTGAACCTGTTGGCGTTGCGCTTTGCCAATTCGATTTTCACCACCAACTGGAACCATAACACCATAGACCATATCCAGATCACGGTCGGCGAGGATATCGGCATCGAAGGCCGATGGGATTATTTCGACAAGACAGGCCAACTGCGCGACATGCTGCAGAATCACTTGCTGCAGATCCTGACCTTCGTGGCCATGGAACCGCCGGCTGATTTGTCGGCGGAAAGCATCCACAGCGAAAAAATCAAGGTGTTGAAGGCGCTGCGGCCGATTACGGTCCGCGAAGTCGAGGAAAAGACCGTGCGCGGCCAATACACCGCCGGCTTCGTCAAGGGCCAAGCGGTACCCGGTTATCTGGAGGAAGAAGGCGCCAATACCAAGAGCACCACGGAAACCTTCGTCGCCGTCCGCGTCGATATCGACAACTGGCGCTGGGCCGGCGTACCTTTTTACATGCGTACCGGCAAACGCACACCCAACAAACGCACGGAAATCGTCGTCAACTTCAAACAGTTGCCGCATAATATTTTTAAAGACAGCTTCCACGATCTGCCCGCCAATAAACTGGTCATCCATTTACAGCCCAACGAAGGCGTGGACGTGATGATGCTGAACAAGGTGCCGGGCATAGACGGCAATATTAAGCTGCAACAAACCAAGCTGGATTTGAGTTTTTCGGAAACCTTCAAGAAAAACCGTATCTTCGGCGGTTACGAAAAACTAATCCTGGAAGCCTTGCGCGGCAACCCGACGCTGTTCTTGAGCCGCGAGGAAATCGAACAAGCATGGACCTGGGTCGATTCTATACAATCGGCCTGGTCGCATAATCACACCGCGCCCAAACCCTACCCGGCCGGAAGCTGGGGGCCGGTCGCATCCGTCGCCTTATTGGCCCGCGACGGTCGCGCCTGGGAAGAATAAATTCTGCACTGATATTGGGAAGATACTGTCATGGTTAGAGAATTTCATTTCGAGCAACGCTCTCACTTATTTACCGCCCTGGCGGCCGAGTGCCAGGATCTGCTGTCCGAATCAGTCAGCAAACACGGCACCGCCACGCTGCTGGTTTCCGGCGGCAGTACGCCCGCGCCCCTTTATGAAGCCCTGTCGAAATTCGATCTGGCCTGGAAGAAAATCAAAGTGGCGCTGGTCGACGAACGCTGGGTGGATCAACAGCATGCGGCCAGCAACGAGGCCTTGATCAGGCGCACCTTGCTGATCAACAACGCCAAGGCCGCCAGCTTCACCGGCATGAAGACCGCCGCCGAGCGTGCCGCCGACGGCCAGGCCGAAACAGAAACCAAATATCGCGCCTTGCCCCAGCCGTTTACCGTGGCCATCGTCGGCATGGGCAACGACGGCCACACTGCTTCGCTGTTCCCGCACGCCGAAGGCCTGAATGCCGCGCTGCAAGAAGATGGCGACCAGCTCACTGCGGCGATTAACGCCGAGCAAAGCCCGGTCACCGGCCCCAACACCGAACGGCTGACGATGACCGTGTCGGCGCTACTGAAATGCGACCGCTTGATCATCTTGCTGACCGGCGAAGACAAACTGGCGGTCTTCGACCAAGCCATGAAGCCCGGCCCCGTCGAAGACATGCCTATCCGCGCCTTGCTGAATCAGGAAACCGTGCCGGTGGAGCTATATTGGGCGCCTTGATCCAATAATTGTAGGGTGGGTTAGACGCGCATAACCTGAGTACTCTCGATTTAATAAACGCTTTTCGGCGCGTCGTAACCCACCTATTTGCAAAGCCCAGGAGCGCTCATGCACCCCATATTAGAAAAAGTCACCGCCGAAGTGGTGGAACGCAGCCGGGAAAGCCGCGCCGCTTATCTGGCCCGCGTCGATGCGGCGATTGAAAAAGGACCGCACCGCGCCAAACTGGCCTGCGGCAATCTGGCCCATGGCTTCGCCGCCTGTGCCAGCGACGAGAAAGACGATCTGGCCCATGCCCAAAAAGCCAACGTCGGCATCATTTCCGCTTACAACGACATGCTATCGGCCCACGAGCCTTACAAGGACTTTCCGGCGCTGATCAAGGATGCGGTCCGCGAGGCCGGCGGTGTCGCCCAGTTCGCGGGCGGCGTGCCGGCGATGTGCGACGGCGTTACTCAAGGCCAGCCCGGCATGGAATTGTCGCTGTTCAGCCGCGACATCATTGCGATGAGTACCGTCATCGGCCTCAGCCACAACATGTTCGATGCCGCGTTGTACTTGGGCGTCTGTGACAAGATCGTGCCAGGACTCTTGATCGGCGCATTGAGTTTCGGCCATCTTCCAGCCGTTTTCGTGCCGGCGGGCCCCATGCCCAGCGGCCTGTCCAACAAGGAAAAAGTCCGCATCCGCCAGCTTTACGCGGAAGGCAAGGTCGGCCGCAAGGATCTGTTGGAATCGGAATCGCAGTCCTACCACAGCCCCGGCACCTGTACTTTCTACGGCACCGCCAACAGCAACCAGATGATGGTCGAGATCATGGGCCTGCATCTGCCCGGCAGCTCGTTTGTCAATCCTTACACGCCGCTACGCGACGAGCTGACCAAGGCCGCCGCCAAGCAGGTTTTGAAGTTCACCGCGCTGGGCGACGACTTCAGACCGATCGCTCACGTCATCGACGAAAAAGCGATTCTGAACGCGGTGATCGGCCTGCTCGCCACCGGCGGCTCGACCAACCATACCATCCATCTGATCGCCATCGCCCGCGCCGCCGGCATCATCATCAACTGGGACGATTTCGACAAGCTGTCGAAAATCATTCCATTACTGGCGAAGATTTATCCCAACGGCTCCGCCGACGTCAACCATTTCCAGGCGGCCGGCGGCATGGGCGTGCTGATCGGTGAACTGCTGCGGAGCGGCTTGTTGCACGGCGACATCCTGACCATAGGCGACCAACGCGGCATGAGCCAATACAGCCAGGAACCGAAACTGGTCGACGGTGCGCTACGCTGGGAACAAGGCCCCGAAACATCGCTCGACGATGCGGTCATTTCCACTACAGCCAAGCCGTTCGCGGCAGGTGGCGGCCTGCATGTGATGCACGGCAACCTGGGACGCGGCGTATCTAAAATCTCAGCCGTGGCCGAGCAACATCAAGTCGTCACCGCGCCGGCCGTGGTGTTCGACGATCAGGACGACGTGGTCGCGGCCTTCAAACGCGGTGAACTCGAGAAAGACTGCATCGTGGTATTGCGCTTCCAGGGCCCGAAAGCCAACGGCATGCCAGAACTGCACAAACTGACGCCACCCTTGGGCGTGCTGCAGGATAAAGGCTTCAAGGTGGCGCTGGTCACCGACGGCCGCATGTCCGGCGCGTCCGGCAAGGTGCCTTCGGCGATCCACATGTGCCCGGAATGCGTGGATGGCGGCCCTCTGGCAAAAGTCCGCGACGGCGACATCATCGTGTTAAACACTCAGACCGGCGAAGTCAACGTCCAGGTCGATCCGGCCGAATTCGAAGACCGCGTACCGGCCGCCAACCGAGCCAAGGGCCACCACTTCGGCATGGGCCGCGAACTGTTCGGCGCATTCAGGGCACATGCCTCTTCGGCGGAAACCGGCGCGACCAATTTGTTCTACGTCGATTGAAAATATAACAATGTAGGCCGGAATAAGCCTGTTGCAGCGAAAGCGAAAACAGGCGTTTCCGGCGAAACGAATGGTGAAACGGAACATTCAATATGGCAAAATTTTTAAACACCAGCGCCACTAATTACTTCCTTGAAGAATTAATCAAAGACGCCAAAGACAGACTAATTCTGATCAGCCCATTTTTGAAGCTCAATGATAGGATGAAAGAACTGCTGGCCGATAAAAACCGCTTGAAAATCGATGTGCGGATTGTCTACGGAAAAAGCGAATTACAACCAGAAGAAATAAACTGGCTCAAAGAGTTAACTTATATCCGCACCAGTTTCTGCAAAAACTTGCACGCCAAATGCTATCTGAACGAAGAGCTGTGTATCATCACCAGCCTTAATTTGTACGAGTTCAGTCAGATCAATAACAACGAAATGGGCGTATTAATGCGCCGCTCGGAAGATGCGGACCTCTATAAAGACGCCTACGAAGAAGCTCAACGCATCATTCGAATTAGCGAGGAAGTAAGAATATCCCTCGAACGTGTATCGACCAACGCAGACGCCAAATCTGAAACAGAAGAATCTTCCGACAAACTCACATCATCCAAATTAGCTCAAAAATTCGGCATAAAAACTAATGAGTTTATTGAAAAATTGGTGTCAGCAGATCTTCTTGAGCTAAAAGACGGCAAACACTACCTTACTACCAAAGGCAAAGAAATAGGTGGCGAATTTCGGATGAGCCCTAAATTTGGCCCATACTTTCTTTGGCCGCAAAATTTCAAATTTTAAATTAAGCTCCATAACAATAACAACGCAACCCACAGGATTAACTCCATGACCGTATCCATTAAAGAAGTCATGACCACCTCGCCGGTAATGCCGGTGATGGTCATCAACCATCTAGAACATGCCGTGCCGCTGGCCAAAGCCTTGGTCGAAGGCGGCCTGAAAGTATTGGAAATCACGCTACGCACACCGGTGGCGCTGGATGCGATCCGCCTCATCAAGGCCGAAGTACCCGGCGCCATTGTCGGCGCCGGCACCATCATCAATGTCCAGACCTTGCACCATGCGATAGCCGCCGGCGCCGAATTCATCGTCAGCCCAGGCGTCACCGACAACCTGCTCGACGCGGCGCTGGAAACCAGCGTGCCGCTATTGCCCGGCGTTATCACTCCTAGCGAAGTCATGCGTCTGCTGGACAAAGGCATCACCTCGATGAAATTCTTCCCGGCCGAAGCCGCCGGCGGCATCCCGATGCTGAAATCCATCGCCGGCCCCTTGCCGCAAGTGACCTTCTGCCCCACAGGCGGCGTCAACCCCAAAAACGCACCTGAGTATCTGGCCTTGAGCAATGTGGCCTGCGTCGGCGGCTCTTGGATGGCACCCGTCGACTTGGTCGATGCCGGCAACTGGGCTGAAATCACGCGTCGTGCCGCCGAGGCCGCAAGGTTGAAAAAATAGTCTGCCATCTCTACTGCAACGGTTTGCCATCCCAACAAACCGTCGCCACAATCACAGGACTAATTCATTGTGCTTTCTCTGTTCAAGCGCTTTCGAAACACGCTTTATATTCGCCTTGAACCTGAACGCATCAGGATTCTACACGTCGAATCCGGCCATGAAATAACGGATACGCCAACATTGGCTGTCGAAACCAGAAAAAGCCAACAAATTGTCGTAGCGGCTGGCCGAGATGCCATCGCTTTATCCACCCAGCCCAATGTCTGCGTGAGAAACGGCTTCCTGCATCCTCGCACCTTGTTGGCAGACTTCGCTATAGCCGAACAAACGCTGAGATATTTCATTAAACAGGCGCAACCAAAGTCAGTGCTAGTCATCGCACCCATTATCGTCATACATCCCCTAGCGTTATTGGAAGGTGGCCTGACGCAAATCGAAATTCGCGCATTCACCGAACTGGGGGCAATGTCAGGCGCCCGCCAGGTTTACATTTGGACGGGGCCAGATTTGAGTCGCGAAGAACTAAGCAATCTGTGTTTTTCTCGAACAGGCGGTCAACTGTTGTCATAATCAATCCAATTATTGAGAGCAAATCCACTGTGGTGCATAATTCTTGCGCCATAATTTTCTCAGCGCCACAAGGCGGCTACAAAACCGCAGCAACGAATATGGAGACCCCAAAAATCATGGAAAAAAACTCAAACACTCGCTACTCACCCTTGTTCATGGGCCTGCATTGGCTGATGGCGGCACTGCTGGTGGCCGTATATGCGTTTATCGAGCTTAGGGAACTGTTTCCCAAGGGTAGCGATCCACGCGAAGCCATGAAGGCATTACATTTCATGCTAGGCCTTTCAGTCTTGCTGTTGGTCCTGCCACGCCTGCTACTTCGATTGTCCGGCCCGACGCCGGCTATCGTCCCCGAACCGCCGGCTTGGCAAAATACAGCGGCCCACCTGGTACATCTGGCCCTTTACGCCCTGATGTTAGCCATGCCTCTGATGGGTTGGCTTTTGCTCAGCGCGGCCGGTAAACCGATACCATTCTTCGGTCTGCATCTACCGTCCCTGATAGCCGAAAACGAGGACCTGGCCAAGCTGATCAAGGAAATCCACGAAACAGCGGGAGAAGTAGGTTATTACCTGATCGGCCTACATATCGCCGCGGCTTTGTATCATCACCATTTCCAGCACGACAACACCCTGGCCCGCATGTTGCCTACCCCCAAAAGCGTCCAGGAAAACACCTGATAATGGGTGTCAGAGACTCATTGCAGGCTGTTTCCGCAATTTATTTTCAGGCAAGGAAGCCACGACGCGTTGTCATTTTGTCAGACGACATACTAGATCATTCGATAAAATCGTAGACCTTATATTTATCCACCAAGGGTTTCAAGACCTGTTGAGCCACCCGCAGATACTCGGGATTTTTTAAAAAATCCTCAAACGCCTGCTGGCTTTGGTAGCTGCTGGAAATCGCCAAGTCGTACGATTCATCCAGCGCGGCACTGGCACGCCCGCGCCTTATCGCCGCCGGAATACCAATATCGTAACTCAACACGCCGGGTAAAAGGGCCAACGGCTTGCTTACCTCGATATATTGCCGGCGCACATTGTCGTCACCGGCCTGTTTCAGCCAGACTACCACCACATGATGGACCTTATGCGGCTCGGCATTCGGCTCGGCGTGAACAGTGGCGGCGCATATAAGACTGTTTAATCCCATTAACACCGGTAAAACGATTGAATAGCGACCTATCATGTCGTTTTTCTCCAAGAAAAAATCAATAAATTGATCAGAGAACATATCTGAACACAACTTGCCCAGGCATTACTAATGCGAACCGACCATTTGATCAAAAAAGGGTTCAGGCGTCATGATATTCCGCTTTCGATGCACTAAATTTCGTTGCTGGATAATTCCATCTGGACGCCTCCGCACAATCCGTTATCGCTCCCCTTCTCGCTAAGTAACTATTTGGCTTGAAAATATTCCCAGCCCCCTTTTCATCAGACTATTTCAGGTTGACTTTTAGGAAAAAATCCTTCAATTTACGCATCTGGTGTGGCTATCCAAAGCGCTCGGCCCGTGCCGAAACCGCCCCCGTGGGCAGTCATCCAAACAGAGCTTTTAAACTAATATTAGTCTTAACAACACAAAACCGTACTCTGTCTCATCAACAGATTACCAGGAGGAAACATATGAAGAAGCCTGTAAAAAACTGGCTGCTTGCTTCGACTGTAGCTACATTACTTGCTGCACCAACTGTCTCTACTGCAAACGACGACCTCGAAAAATTGACTAAGAACCCAGCCAACTGGGCAACTTGGGGTGGCGACTATGCAGGTACACGTTATAGCCAACTGTCGCAAATCAACGCACAAAACGTCAAAAACCTGCAACCAGCCTGGTCTTTTTCTACAGGTGTTCTGCGTGGTCACGAGGGCGGTCCATTAGTTGTTAACGGCGTTCTGTACATCCACACTCCGTTCCCTAACACTGTTTACGCGATAGACCAAAAAACCAAGGCCGTCATCTGGGAATTCACCCCAACGATGGATGCTGACGTGACTATCCCAGTGATGTGCTGCGATACCGTAAACCGCGGTCTGGCTTATGGCGACGGCAAAATCTTCCTGCAACAATCCGACACCGTTCTGACCGCTCTGGATGCCAAAACCGGTAAACGCGTGTGGAGTGTGCAAAACGGTGACCCAAAATTGGGTATGACCAACACCAACGCACCATTGGTTGTTAAAGACAAAGTCATCACCGGTATTTCCGGTGGTGAATTCGGTGTTCGCGGCTTCCTGGCTGCCTATGATATCCGTACCGGCCAATTGGCATGGAAAGGCTACAGCATGGGTCCTGACAAAGACACCCTGCTGAAACCAGGCAAATCTACCACCTGGGAAAACGGTAAAGTGACGCCTGTTGGCGCAGACTCTGGCACCAGCACCTGGAAAGGCGACCAATGGAAAATCGGCGGCGGCACCACCTGGGGCTGGTACTCTTACGATCCTAAACTGAATCTGGTCTATTACGGTTCAGGCAACCCATCTACCTGGAACCCAGTACAACGTCCAGGCGACAACAAATGGTCCATGTCTTTGTGGGCTCGTGACGCCGACACCGGTGAAGTTAAATGGGTTTACCAAATGACTCCACACGACGAATGGGACTACGACGGTATCAACGAAACCGTTCTGGTTGACCAAGAAGTGAAAGGCAAAATGCACAAAACCATCGTGCATTTCGACCGTAACGGCTTCGGTTACACCCTGGACCGCGAAACCGGCGAACTGTTGGTTGCCGAGAAATTCGACAAATCAGTCAACTGGGCTACCCACGTCGACATGAAAACCGGCCGTCCTGCGGTTGTGCCTGAGTTCTCTACCGAACACCACGGTGAAGACGTCAACACCGTAGGTACTTGCCCTGCCGCGTTGGGTTCCAAAAACCAACAACCAGTTTCTTACTCTCCACAAACCGGCCTGTTCTACATCTCGGGCAATCACTTGTGCATGGAGTACGAACCATTTGAAGTCTCTTACACAGCCGGCCAACCTTATGTAGGTGCCACGCTGTCCATGATGCCTGCCGGCGCTGACGTGCTGACTGGCAAAAAAGACGACAGCACCAACCTGGGTCAGTTCACCGCTTATGACGCTAAAACCGGCAAAATTGCTTGGTCCAACAAAGAACAATTCTCTGTTTGGTCAGGTTCGGTTGCTACCGCCGGCGGCGTCGTATTCTACGGCACCCTGGAAGGCTATCTGAAAGCGGTCGATGCTAAAACCGGTAAAGAATTGTACAAATTCAAAACCCCATCAGGCATCATCGGCAACGTCAATACCTGGGAATTCGAAGGCAAACAATACGTTGGCGTCCTGTCAGGTATCGGTGGCTGGGCAGGTATCGGTATCGCGGCTGGTCTGGACGATGGCTCTTCATCAACCAACTCGGAAGGTCTGGGCGCGGTTGGTGCATACAGAAGCTTGAGCTCTTACACCAAATTGGGTGGTACACTGACTGTGTTCGCTCTGCCTAACTAAGATCTAATTTTTTAGATTCAGCGTTAAGCAAGCCTTGGCCGAGCAATCGGCCAAGGCTTTTTTATGTATAGACCAAAGCTAAAGGAAAGAAACTGCGATGAAAACGATCTCGACCGCCACAAAGTTCCTGATGATGGCCAGCCTAGCATCACCCGCCCTCACTGCCCACGCCCAGGATAAATTCAGAGTCTGCGCCGACCCACTGAATCCCCCCTACTCCACCAAGGAGCAAAGCGGCTACGAAAACAAGATCGCCGCACTGTTCGCCAAGCAATTGGGACAGGAACTGGAATACACCTGGTTACCGGAAAGAATCGGTTTTATCCGCAACACATTAAAGGCCGAGAACGATAATGGCGAGGGTTTTAAATGCGACGTGGTGATGGGCGTGCCGGCTGGTTACGATCTGACCGATACCACCAAACCCTATTTTCATTCGACCTACGTATTATTAATCGCAAAGGGCCGCGGTTGGGACGACATAAAAGACAGTACTCAACTAGCCAGTCTACCCTTGGACAAACAGGAAAAGCTGAAAATAGCCATGTTCGACCGCGGACCGGGTACCGAATGGCTACAGAAAAACGGCTTGCTGGAATACGGCGTTCCTTACCAAAGCATGACTGGCGATAACGAACACAATATTGCCATGCAAATCGAACAAGACTTGCGGGCCGGCAAAATCGACATGGTGATACTGTGGGGACCGATGGCGGGTTATGTGCAATCGCAAAGCTCGAAAAACAGCTATATCGCGATTCCGATGCAATCCTCGCCAGACATGAAATTCGATTTTTCGATTGCGATGGGTATCCGCCAAGGCGACGAGAAGAGGAAACAACAATTGAATGATTTGATAGCCAAGAATCTGGACAAGATTCAAGCCATCGTAGCCGGTTACGACATCCCTTTGCTGCCGATTCCAGCTCAAACCATCAAAAAGGATGACGACGATTAAGCCGGCTCTTGGGTTACGCCAACGTACCAGCCGGACGCAATTTATAGCTATCGATCTTCAAATTTCGTTTTTTGATTTTGGCTTTTAAGACAGTCTCAGCAAGAGAGGTGGTAGGAACGAACGCCTCCACTCACCACTTTCTACTCGCCACTCCCCATCTTTACCTGTCAAACATCCGTATCAGATGCGACAGATAATCGACTTTGTCGCCGGTCAACTGCGACCAGTCGAAACGCCAGCCCCAATTGCCCTCTACGGTACCCGGCGTGTTCATTCTGTCCGCGGACCCCAGCCTCAAAACGTCCTGCATCGGAATAACCGCCAGATTGGCGACCGATGCCATCGCCGCATAAATCAAGACATTGGGCATGGGCATGCTGGACCAGCCCAGGTAATCATAAATACGCTGTTTTTCAACGTCGTTCAAATGTTCGAACCAGCCCAGAGTGGTATCGTTATCGTGAGTACCGGTGTAAACGACACAGTTATGCGGGTAGTTCATCGGCAAATAAGGGTTCGCGTTATTGCCGTCAAACGCGAATTGCAGGATTTTCATGCCCGGCAAATCGAAATCATCACGTAGGGCTTCGACCTCTTCGGTAATGATGCCCAGATCCTCGGCAACCAATGACAATGCCGGAAATGTTTTCTGAATCGCCTGCAGCAACTCGCGTCCCGGCGCCCTGACCCATTTACCGTTAATCGCGGTATCTTCACTGGCCGGAATTTCCCAGGCGGCTTCAAGCCCCCTGAAATGATCGATCCTGAGGATATCGAACATTTCATATTGGCTATCGAGTCTATCCAGCCACCATTGGAAGCCGGTTTTTTGCAGATAATCCCAATCATAGTGAGGATTGCCCCAGCGCTGCCCGCTTTCCGAAAAATAATCCGGCGGCACCCCCGCCACCACTTCCATCTCGCCGGCCTGGTTCAACTTGAAAACCTGCCGATTGGCCCAGGCATCCGCACTGTCATAGGAAACAAAAATCGGAATGTCGCCAAACAGCAAAACCCCTTGTTTCCCGGCATGCGCCTTCAACTCGTGCCACTGCCGAAAAAACACATATTGCTCAAACTTGATACCGTCGAGCACCTCCGCCAACAAATGCCGCGCTTCCTTTAGCGCATCCGCATCTCTTTGTTTCAGCGCTTCCGGCCAATGGTTCCAACTTCGGTGGGCAAAAACATTTCTCAAGGCGATGAACAGCGCAAAATCATCCAACCAGCTCGACTTATCCTGGCAAAACTGTTGAAAATCCTTGAGTTCGGCGGCATCGGCCTGAGACTTAAAGCCGTAAAAAGCCTTACCGAGCATGCAACTTTTACCGGCCTCGCGGCTTGAATCGCACTCGGCGCAACGCTCATGACTGGACAGCCAGCCCTTTTCCACCAGCCAGTCGAGGCTGATCAGCGCCGGATTTCCGGCATGCGCGGACAGACATTGATACGGTGAGCCATCACCGTGCGGCATGCCCAGAGGCAAGGTCTGCCATACGCTGACCCCGGCATCGTGCAAAAAATTTATAAAATTATAAGCTTCTCGGCCTAAATCGCCGCACTCTCCTCGGCCCGGCAAAGAAGTAATATGCAGCAACACACCCGCGCGGCGTTTATCCAAGAGAGAACTCATGTATACCTATGAAATAAATTAAATTGCGTTGCCGCGCCTCATAGCCCCGCCCATAACCGGAAATCCCGACCCCTGAGTAAAGGATAGGGCAAGATAGGCCGGCGGTTCTTCGCCTAGCAGCCGATAAAGATTGCTCAGGTTCAAGCGGTATTGTTTCTCGAAATCACTGACCGCTTCGCCGGGATTGTAATCGCCAAACCACCAGAACCAATCGGAACCTTCGCAAACCGCCAATTGCATCTCGGCGGCAGCCAGTTGCTGATCGGAAATATTACCCTGCGCCACGACCTTGTCAAAAACGATTTTGACGTCGCCCAACATATCCCAGCCGCAGTTCTTATCGGCATCGCCGATCCAGGTTGAGAAGGTACCATAAACCCAACTACCCGCAACCAATCTGGATAATGTAGTCACCTCCGCCCCATTATCGAGACATTCCGAGAAGGTCGTCAGCTCAATCCGGGGATGCTCACTCAGGCGTTTGTACAAGGCACTGAGAAAATGGTAACCGTTGTCCGGGAAGTACTCCCAGGCATTTTCGCCATCCATGATGATAGACACAATAGGTGGCTGTTTTTCAAGGTTGGCGATATTTTCCAGATGCTGGATCAGATCCGCCACCGCATCGTCGGCATGCCATTTCGAATATTCGAAGCCAATCAGGTCCGACAAGCCGTCGTCCCGAAAAAAACAGGCAACGTCGGCGGTCTGCAATTTAAAGGGATGATGAACACTGGTAGTCGCGGCCATCGCCGAGGCATGCACGCTATTATGCAGCACATTGCCGCCGCTGGCCGTCCATTTGAAACCGAAGTCCGATAGAATCCGCAAGGTTTGTTCACTGATGCTGCCTTCCGACGGCCAACAACCTCGCGGCTCGAAACCGAAAAAATGCCGAAAAGTCTCGACGCCTTTCCGCAAATGCCAGCGGACACGCTCTTCGCCACCGGGATAAGCCGCCAGCATCGGCAGCATCGCACCCGGCATGGCTTCATGCGCGCTGTTAATCTCTAGCATCAGTGGCATGATGGGGTGGGCATAGGGCGTAACTGAAAGTTCGATACGGCCTTTTCGGGCCAAGGACTTGTAACGGTAAAGCACTTTCGACAGCAGATCACCGATGATTTCGACGACTTCAATTCGGTCATGCAGCGTGAAGTTATTGCCTTTTTCTATCAACCTGCTGACACGGAAGTCGGTCAGCTTAACCGTCTCGCCCATCCAGATCAGGTGGTACCACACCAAAATATCCGAGATGAACTGCGAGTTGACGTAGTTGATTGCATCCTGATGGCCTTTGAGCCAATCGGCCATTTCGATCAACTTCCGAAACGCCGGATAGCGGTTGATTTGTCTTTCCCGATTGGCTTTCTTGCAATCCCTGAGCAATTTCAAGCGTTTTTCCGGGTCGGCCGACACCGAAGGCTCAACCAAGGCAGACAACAAGGGATCTTTTATCGCGATGCGATCATGCAGGTAACCTGTGACCTGATTGGAATAATCCTCGATCTGTTCGAGTAGTATCGGCGCGAAATTGACGACCGCCCTGGCTTCCGGCACCGCTTCCAGATGCGCCACCATGTCGACATAATCCTTGATGACATGCAAATAGGTCCACGGCAACTTGAATTCGCCATTATTCCTGTCCCGATATTCCGGCTGGTGCATGTGCCAACACAGCACCAGCTTCAATTTACCGGACATAATGCCGTCTTTGCCCCAGCATATCGGAAGTGACCAATACCACGCCTCCTGCGCTCACGTAAAAACGTTTTTCGTCGTCGGCCTTATCCTCGCCGATGATGGTGCCTTCGGGAACCTGGCAGCCTTTTTCGATAATCGCCTTGGTTATCCGGCAATGCCTACCAATGTTCACGTCCGGCATCACCACGGAATCTTGCACCGTGCTATAGGAATTAACCCTAACTTGCGAAAACAGCAACGAGTGCCTGACGGTGGCACCGGAAATCACGCAGCCGCCGGATACCATGGAGTCGATCGCCTGACCTCTTCTATCGTCGTCATCGAAAACAAACTTGGCTGGCGGGGTTTGCGACTGATAGGTCCAGATCGGCCAGGTGTTATCGTACAGATTAAGGTCGGGCTTAACTCCGATCAATTCCATATTGGCCGCCCAATAGGCATCGATGGTTCCCACATCGCGCCAGTAGCTTTGTTGACCGCTTTGCAAATCCAAAAATGGATAGGCATTGACCCGGTACTTATCGATGACCGACGGAATGATGTCCTTACCGAAATCGCGATGGGAGCCTGGCATGTCGGCATCCTTGATCAGTTGTTCGAACAGGAATGGGGCATTAAATACATAGATACCCATCGATGCCAACGCGGTCGTCTCACTACCCGGCATCTTCGGCGGATTGGCCGGCTTTTCGACGAAGGCCCTGACCCGCCGGTTATCGTCCACATGCATCACGCCGAATTCCTTGGCGTCCGCCAGAGGCACCTCGATACAGCCTATGGTCAAATCGGCATCATTGGCGACATGGTCCGCCAGCATCGCCGCATAATCCATTTTGTAAATGTGGTCGCCGGCCAGTACCAAGATAAACTCGGGATTGCGAGCCCGCAAAATGTCGATATTCTGATAGATGGCATCGGCGGTACCCTGGTACCAGGAGTGTTCGTCATGGCGTTGCTGGGCCGGCATCAAATCCACATACTCGCCGAATTCGCCGCGCAGGAATCCCCAGCCTTGCTGGATGTGCCTGATCAGTGAATCGGCCTTGTATTGGGTCAAGACCCCTATTTTGCGGATATCGGAATTGATGCAGTTGGACAAGGGAAAATCGATGATGCGAAACTTGCCGCCGAACGGCACCGCCGGCTTGGCGCGCCAGTCGGTCATATGCTTGAGTCTCGAACCGCGTCCGCCGGCTAAAATCAGGGCAATGGTGTTACGGGTAAGCTCATTGATCCTTCTCTGCTTATTTTTTGAGTCCACGACTGTCATTATTATCCCCTTCCAATGAATTGTAATCGCTGCCGAAAAGCTGCTCTCGGCGGATTTGTATCTAGTTTCGCTTGCCGCCTCGGGCCATTATCGTTACTCTTCACCGAAAAGTAAAAATCAAGCGGTTCAATGCTACGAATCGGATTATTTATAGATTACCGACTCTTTCCAAAAACAAACTCACTATAACTGAGGCGCTATAAAATGAACAAGCCAAGCAAAAAAAACACGCTTGATTCGAACATCGTAAAAATTATCGAGGCCAAACATCACGACCCTTTTTCCGTTCTCGGCCGCCATAGCCAAGGCAATAAAACCGTCATCAGGGCCTTTCTGCCGTATGCGGAAACCGTAAGGATAGGCGCCGACGGCCCGGTAATGCAGCGCATCACCGGCACCGATGCCTTTGAATATTATCCGGAAAAAGAAGAAATACCTACCCATTACCAATTATGCTGGACCGACAAGGATGGTCACGCCCATCAAGATTACGACCCTTACACCTTTGGCGCCGTATTACCGGAGTTCGATCAACATTTGTTCGCCGAGGGCCGGCACTGGCACATCTATCAAAAACTCGGTTCGCATCTGCATAATATCGACGGCATAGACGGTGTCTACTTCGCGGTATGGGCGCCGAATGCCCAACGGGTCAGCGTGGTCGGCGACTTCAATCGCTGGGACGGCCGCACCCATCCGATGCGCAACCTCGGCGGCAGCGGTATCTGGGAAATTTTCATTCCCGGCCTGACCACCGGCTGTCTTTACAAATACGAGATCATCAATCGCCACAGCGACGAATTACTGGTCAAGACCGACCCTTACGGACAACAATTCGAATTCCGTCCGCAAACTGCGGCGATCGTGATCGAGGAAGACCGCTACCAATGGCTGGACAGCCTATGGATGGAGCAAAGGCCAAAACATAACTGGCTGCACGAACCGATGTCGATCTACGAGGTGCATCTAGGCTCTTGGCAACGCGACAGTCGCGGCAACTTCCTCAATTACCGAGAACTGGCCGTGCAGCTGGTCGATTACGTCAAGGAAATGGGCTTCACGCATATCGAGTTGTTGCCGATTACGGAACATCCGCTCGACGTCTCCTGGGGCTACCAGACCACAGGCTATTTTGCGCCTACCAGCCGCCACGGTACCCCCGACGACTTCCGCTATTTCGTCGACACCTGTCATCAGAACGGCATCGGCGTATTGCTGGACTGGGTGCCCGCGCACTTTCCCAAGGACAACTTTGCATTGGCGCGCTTCGACGGCACCCCGCTCTATGAACACGAAGATCCGCGCAAGGGCGAACACCGCGATTGGGGAACCTTGATCTACAACTACAACCGCAACGAAGTGAAAAACTTCCTGCTCGCCAGCGCCTTCTTCTGGCTCGAGGAATTCCACTTAGACGGCCTCAGGGTCGATGCCGTGGCTTCGATGTTATATCTCGATTATTCGCGAGACGCCAACGACTGGATACCCAATATGTACGGCGGCAACGAAAATCTGGAGGCCATAGACTTCCTGCGCCACATGAACGCGGTCACCCACGAACAGCATCCCGGCACCGTGATCATGGCCGAGGAATCCACGTCCTGGCCGCAGGTGACCCGCCCGACCTGGACCGGCGGGCTGGGCTTCTCGATGAAATGGAACATGGGCTGGATGCACGACATCCTCTGCTACATGAAGGAAGAGCCCATCCATCGCTCCTACCATCATGACCAACTGACCTTCGGCATGCTTTACGCGTTTACCGAAAACTTCATCCTGCCGTTCTCCCACGACGAAGTGGTGCACGGCAAACAGTCGCTGCTCAACAAAATGCCCGGCGACGAATGGCAGCGTTTCGCCAACCTACGCCTGCTCTATACCCTGATGTTCACCTATCCGGGCAAGAAACTGTTGTTCATGGGCTGCGAATTCGGCCAGGGTACGGAATGGAGCGTGAACCGGGTTCTGGACTGGTATGTGCTGGATTATGCGCATCATCGAGGCGTGCAAACCCTGGTCAAGGATCTCAATAAGTTGTACAAGACACATTCCTCGCTATACCACTATGATTTCGACCATCACGGTTTCGAATGGATAGACTGCCACGACGTCCAACAATCCATCATCAGTTACCGCCGCAAATCGGCCCACGAGGATTTGATCGTGATTCTGAATTTCACGCCGGTCCCCCGCGAAGGCTACCGCATCGGCGTTCCCGACGAAGGCACCTACCATGAAATTTTCAACTCCGACTCCCATTATTACGACGGCAGCAATGTCGGCAATGGCTACGTGGCGTCGGAACCGCAACCCTGGATGAACCTGCCGCACTCCGTGACGGTCAACCTACCGCCCTTGGCCGGCATCATCCTGAAAATGTAACCGATGTTAAGCGAAGTTGGTTTTATACCCCGTTATTCCGCCCCGAGCATCGCAGCTTTTGGCGAAAAAGGCCTGTTAAGGGAGCGGCAAGGATGCTGCTCGTTTTCGCAGGGCCAAGGACGGCCCTTCGAAAACCCTCGCCAAAAGCGAGAAGCGCAGGCATCAGGCGGAATCCGGGTCGCCTTTTCTTTGGATACTTTCTTTTGGCGAAGCAAAAGAAAGTATCCCGCCCGCCGGTGCGGGAACCGGCATTTAGAACACTGTCGCGATAGCGACACCATCAAACAAAAATTAGCAAAGGTTCGTGGGCTGTTGAGTCCGCTTAACATCAGAAAGTAAACCGACACACACATGAAAAAAATACTGTTCGCCAGCAGCGAAACCCATCCCTTGATCAAGACCGGCGGCCTGGCCGACGTCGCCGGCAGCCTGCCGATTGCGCTCTCGGAACTCGGACAGGAGGTGCGCATCATCATGCCCAACTACCAGGGCATCAATAACTATGAACCTGGCCGCTACCTATGCACGGTGAGAGTCAACAACTGCGACGTCAACATTCTGGAAACGCACTTGCCCAATAGCGGGGTGATTGTCTGGTTGGTCGATTATCCGCCATTCTTCAATTTCCCCGGCAACCCTTATGTCGATGAAGCAGGCCTACCTTGGCCCGACATCGGCGACCGCTTCGCGCTGTTTTGCCGCATCGTGGTGGAAGTGGCCATGGACCGGGCTTATCTGAATTGGAAACCGGATGTCGTACATTGCAACGACTGGCAAACCGGCCTGGTACCGGCCTTGTTGTCGCTTGAACATCACCGGCCGGCGACGATATTCACCATCCACAACATGGCTTACCAGGGCGTATTTCCCAGCACGACTTACACGCTGTTGAATCTGCCCGGCCAGTTGTGGAACCCCAATGGTCTCGAATATCACGGCATGCTGTCCTTCATCAAGGGCGGCTTGAGTTTTGCCGACCGCATCACCACGGTCAGCCCGACCTACGCCGAAGAGATTCAGAAGCCCGAATTCGGCTACGGTCTGGAAGGCTTACTGGCATACCGGCGGGATATATTATCCGGCATCATCAACGGCATCGATACTTCGGTCTGGAATCCCTCGACGGATGCCCATATCACTCAAACCTATAGCGCGGACTCCCTGCCGGACAAAAAGCTCAATAAGACCGTCTTGCAGCAACAACTCGGTCTGCCGATCGATGCCGAGACACCGCTGTTCGCCCTGATAGGCCGACTGGTCGACCAAAAAGGCATCGATCTGGTGTTGAGCTGCCTGCCGGAAATGACTCACCTGCCCTTGCAATTCACGCTGCTGGGCAGTGGCGACAAGAGCGTCGAACTCAAATTGCTGAATTTCGCCCGCCTCTATCCCGAAAAAGTCGCCATCACCATAGGTTACGACGAACACCTGGCGCACCAGATCGAGGCCGGCGCCGATATGTTCCTGATGCCGTCCCGCTTCGAGCCTTGCGGCCTCAACCAGATGTATAGCCAGCGCTACGGCACGCTGCCCATCGTTCGGAAAACCGGCGGGCTGGCCGACACCGTGGTCGATACACTGCCGGGGAGCATGGCCGACGGCACAGCCAGCGGCTTCGTGTTCAGCGACGCAGTTCCGGCCGCACTGCTGGAAGCCATCAAGCGTAGCCTGGTGTTATTCGACAACAAACCGGTCTGGGAAAAACTCCAGCGTAACGCGATGAGCAAGGATTTCTCCTGGCTGAACAGCGCTAACCAATATATGGAGCTTTACCGTGAAATTTAGAGTCTGGCCGGTCTTGCTGGCCTTGAGCGGAGTTGCTTATGCTGACAATACCGTGATAGAAGAGATTCCGCTATACAATCGTCCGGCATCGGAGATACAGCCCTTGCTGCAGCCCTTGCTGGAAGACGGAGATCGCCTCATCGACAACGGTTCCAGCCTGATCGTCAAGACCACGCCGGCACGGCTGGAAAGCATACAGGCACTGGTCAAGAAGCTCGACGCCAGGCTCAACAACCTGGTGATTTCGGTCTTGCAAAGCACCAATAAGACCGCCGCCGAACTCAACGCCGAAGCCGCGATGGCCGTATCGCCCTCCGGCATAGCGATGCGCGGCATGGTCGGCGATACCCGCGATTTACGAAGCAATCAAGCCAACCAAGTATTACGCACGTTGGAAGGACAAGCCGCCCATATCTCGACCGGCCAAGTCAGGCCGGTGCAGAACTACAGTGTTTATAGTTCACCCTATGGCTATCCGGCGATCAGCAGCAATACACAAATGATAGAAGCCAGCACCGGTTTCGCGGTCACTCCTAGATTGGCGGGGCAACAGGTAATGTTAGATATCGAACCCTGGTCGGAACGGTTTCAACGCGGCGGACAGATCGAAACCCATGGCGCGCGTACCTCGATACGCGCCAATCTCGGCGAATGGATAGAAATTGCCGGCAGCGATACCACTCAACGCTCCGATAGCCAAGGCTTCAATACCTTCAACCACAGCACCAGCAAAAATGATCTACGGATATTGATTAAAGTCGACAAGGCGGATTAAACACGATCACGGCTATGCGCACGCCGCCTGACGTTGAGCGATTAGACGCTCGGACATATTCGCCGCAAACAGGCGGATGCACTCATAAGCTTCCGGCAGAGTCTGCAACAAACCGGCAAAAATCAGTTCGTCGCTTGGCTCCTTGCCGGCCGCCAAGAGTTGCGCCTTCAATTTATCCAGATTGTCGAGGACCGTGACATCTTCCTCTATCAACGCGGTGAAAATGTTGACGCTACTGCGTACTACGTCGACGGCCTGGGCGGTTTCATTGGCGATGATGCCGCTTTGCCAGAATGGGAGCCGTAGGCGTAACCCTTGTAGAAAACCGTAACACCAATGCCAGATGCGATCCAGCGTCGCATCGTCAAGGGCGCTGAAATCGAAGGGAAATTTCAATTTCCCGGCCAGCAATAACTTATTGCTCGATTTGACAACGGCCACGACGGCCTTCTTCAAATCCTTGGCCTGCTTACCCGTCAATGCCGGCCGTTCACCATAAAATAATTCCGCCATCCAATCGGCCGGCTCGATAATGGCTGGCGTGATGGCCAAGGCATAAAACAGGCCACACAGCCCGTCCTTGTTCAGATGCTGGTCTACAGGGACGCATTTATTCAGTTCCGAGACCAATTTATCGAGTGTTTTATTATCTATCATGGATGCTTCCACAAGTTGAAATAGAGGATTTTCATGATTCCAATTCCTGACATCAGAGGTCAGCCTAGCACCTATTCGACGATGATTTTTCAGCCAGCAACAATTGATTGAGCTTGGCCTCCATCACGATCAGCTGCTGAGCCATTTGCGCCAATTCCTTGCGCAAGGCATTGTTATTGTCATGAATGTACTGAAAATGGGCCTGAAAATATTGAGGCAAGGGAAATAGTTCCATTAAATCGCTTTCTTTGCCGATAGCTCCGGAACGCTTGGACTTCTTAAAAATACCTTGAGCTTCCGGTTGTTGTAATTGTGTCAATTTTCCCATCTGATTTTCTCCTTGATTGTAACCATCCGTTTTCAAGCCTTTTTGATTCATGCCCCTACGGCCGGATACGTTTTTAAAGTGACCGTTCGCCGACGAACCGATTCCCCTTTCGGCGAATCGGCCATCAAATACAGCCCTATAAATCTCCGCGATGCCCTATTTCGCCGCAAACGGATGTTTCGCGGTCGCTTTTGCCTCGACCACTTCCGTAGCGCTCGGCCAGCCTCTAACCGCTCGCTCTATGGCCTGCCTGGTCGCTTCGTAATTGTAGCGCTGGATTTTTTCGTCATCTTCCGCGGCCCAGTGAATGAACACGCCGACCGATATGAACAGATTGTCCGCTTCTTCCATCGGTATAGTACCGTTTTCGACCGCATCGGCCACCGCCATCGCGACACCGCGTTGCGCCGGCCCGAACATTTGCACCGCCTGTCTGGAACCTTTGATGGTTACTTTATTGAAAAGAATAGTGGCCGGCTTGACCATCAAGTTGGGCGCGACCACCGCCAACAAGGTGGAAAAGCCGTCCTTGTTGTTGGTCAACGCCAGCGCGAAGGCTGTTTCGGCGGCCGAACCGCGCGGCCCCATGATCAGATCGATATGAGCGATCTCGTTGCCATCGCCGACCAGGGATTCACCGACACATAAGCGATTGATTTTTGACATAGTTTTATCTCCTTGAGACAGTGGATTGAAAAGCCTAGTCCAGCATAAACTTGCTGATGGCTAGGAGTTCCGCATCGCCCAACTGCGGAAAGCCCGGCATTTGCATACTATTTGCCCGCTTCTTGCCCGGACTCTTGGTCCAGCGCACGATACCGGCCGGATTGCCGGCATAGTCCTTCCGGATTTCTTCCAGCGAAGGTCCTACCGTCGGCAAGCTGTGATGATGGCAGGCCGCGCAATTCTGCTTGAATCCGGTTTCTCCGGGCTCCTCCATCCCGGTGTGCCTGGCTTGCTCGACCAACTTGGCCTGCTCCTGTACTTCGGCCACGGCCGCCATGTAGTTGGCGGTTTTTTCGGCAATGGCGACCTTGTGATCGTGCAGCGCATTTTCCCGATATTCGTGCCTGGCAACGCCCATCACCACCAAGGCGCCAATGAACAAGGCGATGATTCTAGGGAAGTGATCATCCACCGAATTTTCAGGGTGGCTGATATTGGCCCACATCCAGCGCAAGGCCGGTAGCGCCAGCGAGCCGCCGAAAAACAGCAACAAGGTCACCCCCCAACTCATGCCTTGCGGCGGCAGCGAGACGAAGACGATCAATCCGCTAAATATCTGAAATATCGTCGCGCCAAAGGCAAACGCATAGAAAAAGCGGCGGATGACCAGGGACTGCCCAGGGCTGAATTTCACGTCTTCTTGAAAAGAGGGCCGACCGCTCCACCAGACAAAGAACAAGGAACTGAACAGGATGGCTGCCGACACGAAGTGCAAATAGCGCGGCAAGACGTTGGGCAACAGCATCGCGGAAAAGAAGCCCCTGACCTCCGGCCAATATTCGGGAAACAACATCAGATTGACGTTGGTCATATAGATCAGCGGAATGAACAGAAACAGCGCCGATTCCAGCGCCGAAATCCCGATGTGCAACTCGGGAATATTGACGAAGCGGTGCCACCAGAATTTGTGCGCATACGCCAACAGGAACGCGACGATGACCAGCGGAATCACCGCCATCCAGGCGCTCCCGATCAAGGCACTGGAGGCATAGAACTGCGGCGCGTAAAGGGTATTGATGATCAGCAGCGGCGCCACCCCCATCACCACCGCCATGCTCTTGTTAACCGTAACCGCCTGCATGATCTTGTAGGCCAGCGTCTCGTACGCCGGGATTTTCAAGCCTTTTATCTGGCAAAACAAACTGAACAAGGAGCCGCCCAGCATCATATGCACGAACACGATATGCACGATGAACGAAACGATCAATAACACTTCGAGTAAGCCTTCCGGCGCGGGGAGCGGCAATGGAATATCGCGTGGAACGGGAAAAGTCATTAGTGGGTTCCTGGTTGAGGTTTAGCAAGATCGGGTAAAGTGCCGTAGTGGGTCGCCGAGGAAATCTTGTCCGGCTTGGGAATGCCGGTGGTTTGCGCGCCCTCGATAGCCCGGGCGCGGGTTTGCAGCGACACCAGATAGACCGACAAGGCTTCCAGCTCGGAGCTATTGCCCGGAAACGGCGGCATGAAATAGCGGGCGCCATGCATGTTGTCTATGTAGGCGGCGATCACGGAAGCATTCCAAGGCTTCTCGCCGTACATCTTGATCAGCTGCGCGCGTATGCCGTTGACGCCCTTGACGGTATGGCAGCGCGTACAGGCGATCTCAAACACTTCTCGTCCGGCCTTCACCTGGTTATCGGGGGTAATGTGGCGAATGTCGGTGTAAGTCGCGTGTTGCAACATGCCGTCGCGCTGCAACAAAGGGTAATCGGATACCCGGATGCCGTTCGCATACATGTAATTGCCGACGATAAACGGTTTGCGAATAAATTCCCTGACCCGCTCAAACTGGCCCAACATCAGACACAACACGACGAGCGAGGCCAAGTATTTGCCGCCATGTACTTTGCCGGGCTGGCGTATGCTCTCCAGCAACACCCAGGCCACAAACAGCGAGCCGATAATCAGCAGCCACTTAAAGTTTGCATGCCAGTCGGTGTACTCCTGAGTGGTGATCGCCACCGGCAAGTTGGCCAGCATATTTTGAGGCACCACTTGGTAATACCAGTACGAGGCGATCACCAACACCCCCATCCATAGCGCGGACCAACGGGCGATCAAAAACATGACCCCGCTGCGTAGCGGCAGATCATTGACGGTGAACCAGTACATGAAACAAATCATGGTCATGCCGCCCATCACCATGGCCAACGAGGTTCTAAACGCCAGTTGCGGCGCGTACATCGGATTGAATAAACCCGATAACAGCGACTGATCGCTATGCCAATTGCCGGGCTCCATCATGAATCCCAGGATCGCCACGATGATGGCCATCGTGATCCAGGAAAATACCGCCAGCGCAATCCCCAACTTCAAATGTTTGTGTTTGGCTTCGGGAGACTTGGCTGCGGATTGCCAGCTCAGGAAATAGACCATAATCAACGAGACTTCGGTGACAAACACCAGCCATTCGGCAAACCAGCCCCAGAAAAACACCCGAATCAAGCTGCCTATCGCGGCGGGGTTGACCAAGGCCGCCGAAAACCAGATGCCGACTCCGGTCATCGCGCCAACGGTCGTGGTGACGATGAAAATGACTTTTAACAAACGATAAGCCAGTTGATCCCAGCGCGGATCTCGGTTACTGATACCGATATATTCCAGCAAGGCAATGATAGGCAAAGCTCCTATCGCAAAGGCGTGATTTATCAGAACGTGCAAAATCGCATCGGCCGCGATCAATAGGCGATTGCCGATAAAATCGATATGAAAAATTGGAAAATCCATGCTTATCCCGGAGAGTGAATACTAAAAATTGCGCATACCCACCCCCAATAGCAATTGCCGTGCCTGGTTTGTCGAGAAACAACGTTTTTTGCGACGAACCCTTTAAACTAGAGGGCTGTAAGGAAGTGCGAAGGATTCGATGAATGCAGTATGCCAGCCGTCTCGGTAGCGCCGTGCCGGCGTAAGAGTGTAAAAACTAGACAGGTATCCATTAATTGAACGCCCAATAAATGGATAGCGGCCGCTCGATCCGAGCCACCCAAGGTTGAGCGGCTCATGGTTCGACAAGGCTCTCCTGAGCGTAGTCGAAGGGCTCACCACGAATGGCTTAACTTAACGGTATTGCCTCTCCGATAAAGCGCTGGGACGAGGCGCACCGACGCGACTAGACAGCTCGCACTCGTTGCGCCTCTCGCAGTACGCAAATCCCCGACTTTGTTAAATTCCACTCGCGCGACACCTCACTCGGCAGACGGCGTGGCTTGAACCAACGCATCTTCCGTAGCGGCGATCGAAGCCGTTTAAGGATTTTCGACTCCAGCCACTCCAAATCGAAGCCGGCCCAGGCGCCGGCAACGCAGACCAGGTTCCAGCGGCACACGGGATGTACTTCTTCGACCAGGATCTGCTCCAACTCTTCAATGCTGTAAGGCAGGGTCGCAAGTTTTTCGACTCGCCACCGTCTGGCATGAGAGATGTCGGTATCCAGATACAAATCGGAAAGCGCCTCCCAGGCAATTCTGCGATTGACTAGATCATCCGGCGTCACCCGCATCACCGCTCAGTCATCCGACTAAAACCCAAAGGCATTCCCACCCGCGCGCGTTCATAGCTTACCCGCCTCGCTCCAGATTCGTTCCTTACCGACAGTGGCATACCAATTTTCGAATTCGGAGCGGTATTGCTGAAAAGGCTCGGAAAGCTTTTGACGCGGGTCTTCGCTGAGCGCGTACGCCATCCCCTCGACCAACCACTCGGGTTTGGTCCAGGCCACGAACATCCCCAGTCGCTCATTTTGAAGATGATGGATCAATTCATGACGCACATAGAAAGGTTTCCATCCCCTAGTATTGATGACGATCCCGAATGTGCCTATCGTCATGCCGGCGCGCCGGCCGAGACCGAAGGACTCGGAACAGGCGTCGGAACCGCAGAAAATGACGCGCGGCTTGTTATCGATAGCGCCAAGCGCTACATCCACAAACGTCAAAGCTTCGTCGTACAGCGCCGCCGCTTCCAGGGTGCGGGAGACGTCGTCGGTACACAAGGTATCTGTGACGCAAGACAATCCGGCCCATTCGGGCGCAACGACTCGAACCGGCTTTAATAATGCCCAGGCGGCAAGCGGCGTGCAGAGCATGACGACGAGTAACAGACGTTTCAACATATGAATTTCCTAAGAGGTAAATGCTTGGTTCGCGATTGCATCGATAGTTTGGCATTGGACAAATTTATTTCATTCGGCGGATGGCGCGTTGGTTATCCGCCCTACGGCCCTGGCTACGGGATGTAGGGAGGATAAGCGAAGCGCCATCCGCCGTTCGAAATACCTATTAAATCTATTTCACCTGCCTCAAAAGATTCAGACATATCGCCCACCCATTTCAACAATATGCCCAATCAACAATGCCGATTTTCGTTCAAGCAGGTTAACCGTGAAAAAAATAAATTTCGCGCGAATTACGATTACGCCGATAGTTTGGCATTGGCCAGTTTATTTCATTCGGATCGGGTCAGAGGAGGCCGAAGCCTCCGTCTGCCCACAGAACCGTGCGTACGGGTCCGTACACGGCTCATCACGCAAGACTCACCCATTGAGAAACTTCAAACCAATGCGCTAGCTTCTGGTCG